>Ga0157369_10000486_pt1 | contig 52746 bp, 49 predicted proteins | sample C25metaG_FD_113461 | JGI IMG/M metagenome (GOLD analysis project Ga0157369, IMG submission 113461) | Corn rhizosphere microbial communities from Kellogg Biological Station, Michigan, USA - C2-5 metaG | ecosystem: Host-associated > Plants > Roots > Rhizosphere > Soil | place: USA: Michigan... | reverse complement strand
GCCGTTCGCTCCATGTACGGACCTGTTTGTACGGCTCGCTTCCGGGTTCGGTCAGGTTATCGAGCGCGTATTCGCCGTAATCGAAAACGATCTCGAACGCGTAGCGTTGATCACTGTTCGCCGGATCGGGGTAGTAGTTCCCGTATTGAATGCTGTGGATATATCTGTTCGAGAAGATGTCGCGACCGATCTCGGAAACGCTATGCGAAACGCCTTCGCCATTCTCCGCACGGTATTGATACAGGATCGTGTTGCCCACGCCGTCGACAGTGTGGTCGATTAGCCATTCGAAGATATGCGTGGGATTGTGGGGATCGACGATCTGGCTTGCAGCCGTTGCGCCAAACGTCGACGCAACGTTGTCCCGCGTAACGAGTTTCCAATGCGAGACGCCCGTCTCAGCCGCGATCCAATGCTCGATTGACGAAAAACCGCCTTCTTTACGAGGCAGGTAAGGAAAGACATCGTAGGCGACACCGTCTTCCGTTTCTGTGCGGTGCTCGGGAACGAGCTTGCCCTGCCTGTCGACGAGCTTTGGGACGAGCTCGCCTTCCCCCGCCATGACGAAAACGTCGGACTCGGTATAGGTGGGGATTCCCGTATCCGTCTTTCTCGAAACCGACGGAAGCGATACGGCAAACCCCAATCCAAACGCGCCGTTGCCGCGTCCCGAAGAGTAACTGAGCGAGATTTGCGGATGGCTACCCCGCGCCGACGGAACGGTTAATGGAATTTCGTAGGCGCCGGCGCCGGTAAAGGCATTGGCTTGAAACGTTTCCATCCAACCCTTGATCGCCCCACCACCTTTCGGAAGTGAAATATTGGGTAACGAAATAGAAACATTCCCACGGCTCTCTACATTATTGTTTTCCAAAGGCCGGCTCATTCGTCAATCCCCGTGTTTGACGGCACCGAGCATACGACATCGAGATCAATTGCTGCAAGTTCTATCGAGAATCCTCGTTTATTCTTACTGTGTCATTAAACTCATGTCATTATTGAAGTCTCCTGATCCAGGCCATGAAAAGCAATGAATGGGGAAACGACATTCGAGGCGTATCTGGAACATTTGTGTGAAACGCTTGGACATAGCGATCGCGAGTCGGGATTGAAAGGCTATTGCCAAGGGCTAATCCTGCCGATTGGGCGCAAAAGCGTAGAACCGTTGGCGGCGCATTTGGAACCGGAAAATGTCAGCGCGCGGCATCAGTCACTGCATCATTTCGTCTCGAAATCGGAATGGTCGGATACCGCACTGCTCGACCAGGTGCGGCGTTGGGTCCTTCCACAGATGGATCCAAGGGACGGGGTGTATTGGTTCGTCGACAATCCGGAGTTTTGCAAGAAGGGGACGCATTCGGTGGGAGTAGCGCGGCAATATTGCAGCGAGCCGGGCAAACGAGAGAACTGCCAAGTTGCCGTGAGCTTGTCGGTGGCCACTGAGCACGCGAGCCTGCCAGTCGCCTATCGGCTGTATCTTCCGCACGAATGGAGCGACGATCTCGCGCGCCGCCGCAAAGCCGGCGTTCCCAAGGAAATCGAATTCGCGACCAAACCGGAGATAGCCGCCACACAGTTGCGCGAGGCCAGGCAAAGCGGTGCGCCCGACGGCATCGTTATCGCCGATGCTGGTTATGGCGACGAACTAGCGTTTCGCCAAGCCGTGTGCGAGCTCGGATTGCCCTATGCGATGGGTATTCGATCGAGTGCGCATGTTTGCGCGCAACGAGAGCCCTGCGCCGACAAGCGCGGGCGATGGAGCAGCTTCTCGCCACACGCACCTGAGCATGAGCCGATTAGTGTCAAGAACATCGCCTTATCGCTGGATGCATCGCGCTATCGCACCGTGGCGTGGCGCGAGGGCGGCGGCGTTGCGCTGAGTTCGCGCTTTGCCGCCGTGCGCGTAACCGCCTCCTTGGCCCACTATTGGCGGCCTGCTCTGTGCAACGAGGAATGGCTCCTGATCGAGTGGCCCGAGGGCGATGCCGAACCACTGAACTATTCGCTTTCGACCTTGCCGCAAGACGCGACGCTCGAACGCCTGGTGTACGTTGCAAAGATGCGATGGCGGGTCGAGCGCGACTCCCGCGATCTCAAGCAGCAATTCGGCCTGGGGCACTTCGAAGGACGAGGGTGGCGCGGATTCCACCATCACGCGTCGTTGTGCATCGCAACCTATGGTTTTTTTGTCGCTCAGCGCCTCATACAAGGAGACGGTGCAAAAACCGCCATGGGCCGCAACACATTCCGCCTGCCCGAAAGCTACGTGCCACGCGGCTCCCCTGCGCTCGCAACGCCGCGCAGCTAACGCCACACGAACGACCACAAGTCACCATGCGTCGTCGCCACCCTTGCCGCTCAGCGTGCATTCGTCCGATTTTCCTTCCCGCGCGGCAAATATTTTAAAAATGCCGCTAGGTTCGCAGGCTCGCGATAAGCGGTACGCGCTGCGTGCGCCAGTCGCAACCATCGATCACACGCGCAAGCACCATCCAAAACACAAGCCGACATCGGTCGTCAATCGGAAGTCTGCACTCATGCATATCACTCGAGCTTCATTCATTCGCGTCGACACATTCCAACGAAGCGCCGAATTAGCGCAAATCATCGAAACGGCCGCTCAGACGCATGAGCGCAACGTCGTCTCCGGCGGCTCGGATGAGCAATCGCTGCACGAGCAAGGGCTCGACCGCCAATATCCGTTAGGCTCCGTGGAAAATGCCATGGCCAGCGTACTTAAATCGTCGGCGCTCGCAAGCGGGAAAGCGGCCGTCGAGCGCTACGCCAGCGACGACGATCTGCATCGAGCGTTCATCGCGCTCGTTCACGATTGGCAGCATGACGGCGGAACCCTGCTCGATCCGCGGGTGCTGTTCGGGCTCAACCTCGCCAAAACAAGAGGCATCACGTTCGCGGGCGATACGCCGCAAGCGCGTCTCGCCGATCTGCAAAGCTTCGTCAACGATGTCTTCACCGAACCGGGACCGAACGACCACGCCTGGATGGCACAGGCGCGTTTGCAAATGCGCGAATCGCGGACGCCACTGACGGATACGGCCGTCAAGAGCAAGGCAAACGAGCTCTCCCGCGCCTACGACGCACAGATGCAAAGCGATCTCGAAACGGCGGCGCCCGCCGACGGGCAAGCTCATGGTGGCCTCAAGCATTGGTTTGAGAATGCGCCGGTTCTCTCGAATGTCGTGGGTTTCGTCGAAGGCGTGGCGACTGGCCGCGTGGAGCAAATCATCAACGCGGTGCCGGTACTATCGAACCTCTATAACGTCGAAGAGGGCATTCGCACGGGCGATGCCGCGCGCGCCGGGATGGCTGCGATCACGTTAGTCCCGTTCGCGGGCTCGGTGGCCGTCATCGCCGAAGGAGCGATCAAAGGCGACGCAGCGGAAGTGGCCGGAGGCGTGGCAGGCCTTGGGCTCGATTTCGTGACGCTCGGCGAGGGACACTTGCTGAAAGCAGGATTGGGGCGGGCGGCCGGCCACGTCCGCGAAGGATCGGGGAGCATCAAGTCACGGGCGCTTTCGACTGCGGCGATGCCCCCTGCTCTACGCATGCACACAAGCCATACGCTCACGGCGCTGAGGGATCTCGGATTCGCCGATCACGAGTGGGCGCTCAAGATCGTTCGAGCCGATAACGTCGAAGCCAAGCCGGCGCCCGTTCGTCCCGCGCAGGTCCTTCCCTCATTGGACACCGCTCGATTGATGGCGCAGTTGGAAGGTTATGAAGTCGGGATGCGGCCCGCGACGCTGCGCCAAAACGCCTCGGGCATGCTATGGGACCCTACCGACGCCGCCCACTATGCGCAGTTCGAGGGCAAACTTTATCGCGTCGGTCCCGATCGAGCGAACACCGTGCCTCAGCGTCCGATCTGGAACGTCGTCTCCCCCGATGGATCGACGCGGCTCATGACGGTTCCGCTCGAATATCAGTTCGATCCGAACGCGCGAGTGGGTCGCTGGCAGGTCGCGCAGTATCTTCCAAGGGTCAAAGGCGGGGCGCCGGACCGTCCTGCACCGCCACGCCCGAATTTCTTCGACGGATTGGCCGCCCTCCAAGCAAACCGCCGCGCGCGCTTGGAGCGCCTGAGAAACGTCGCACATAACAGCACGCACTTTCACGGCTCGCGCTCGGGCAGCCTCATTGCGTTTCATTCCTCGACGGCGTCGGACCTACGCGGCTCGCTGCTGCCCATGGGCGCGCTGCTCGAGCGTAACGCGCCCGTCTACTCGGGGGAAAGAGGCAACGCCTTGCACGAGCGAGCATTCAATCGCGAGCATCTTTCCGTGGTGTGGGAGGCGCATTTCGACGCCGCCCTCCGGTATGCGACGGATACCTCTTCCGCGTCGCGCTCGCCGATCAAATCGCGGCCGAACATCGGCCTGCCAGGCTATGAAGCGTTCGATGCCAATCTGAATCAGGTGCGAGAGACGTCTCAGACGCGACTGAACGAGATCGGTGACGACGCCACGATCACCGGCTTCGTGCAGGAGAATTTTCCGGTCATCTACGGGCTAAGACCGAACTTCGACAAACTCGTTGAAGTGTCGTCGGATATCGAGGGAGAAACCGGCGTGAAAGGCGGTGTCGATCACAGCGAGATCGCGGTCGTTTTCGTGCCCGACGACAAGGTACAAGCGGTGGCGAGCTATCTCCACGAATGTGGCTACCCCAAGCCGGTGGAGCCGCTTTCGAAAATTTCTTGAATATCGCATCCGCATTGGCATGTCGTCCTAAAAGAAGACTAATTGTGAAAATTCGCCGGTGATGGGGTCACTATCGCGAGGTCGCGTTGTTGCGACCATTAACTACGGAGAGTACGTGATGAACTCAAATGTATCTCGCTGGCTGATCGCATTGGGTGCGGTGGTGTGCCTATCCGGGGTAGCGCATGCCAATAGTGCGCCGAATGCACCGACTACATTGGGCGCCGGCTTGCAGTCGGCGCATGAAATCGCTCAGTCGGCAGGCTCTTTTGCTGCGGGCGCGAGTGGCGCCGCGCTTCATGCGAGCATCTTCTTCCCCAAACGACGATGCGATGTTGCACGCGTGACGTTGCGGCAGAGAGGGTGTATTAACCCTCGCGGTTTCGCAAAGGGTTCGATCGGCTAACACGCCAGCCGAGGCCGGCGCGTGCTCGCGCCGGCTTGCCGTCCATTTTTTCGCCATCGTGTGACGGTCTCCCCGTATTTTTCATACGATTACGCGGCGCCATCGCTGAGATTTTAGCCACCGGCGCGCAGTAACGAGGTGAGTAGCGAGGTGAGTGGCAATGCACGCGTAGCGACGCTCCACCCGGCCGCCCAAAGGCCCTTGGGGTTTCCGAGTCGTCGTCCCTTGAGATCTGGTCACAAGGCAACGAATGGCAGCGATCATCGACAGCAGCCCGCGGACGTCCATCGACGAGTCAACGTTTCACAAGCCCACGAATTCCGACGAACCTGTCCAACGCGACAACGGCGGCTCCGTCTCAGCTGCGCCACTTCCGCTCTGGACAGTGGACCGAGAGTTGGTCCCGCCAATGCTACGGCGGCGCGTTTCGCCACCCAGTCAGGCTCAGCCGTTGCGAGACTCTAAAGGTCAATCGACGACGGCGCGCCCATCGAAAGTCCTCGCCGCCGCGAATCAGGTCGTGGTGGTGGGTTGGTCGTCGATGGGACTCGGGCATACAGGGCGAGTGTTCGCGCCGATTCAGCTCGCGGCGGAAGATGGCACGCTGCGGGCGGGAGACGTCGTCATCGCTTATGTCCCGCAACCGTGGGGCGACGAGCAAAAACAAATTAGCGCGAACAAAACGCTCAACCACTTCCGCGTGGAACTGCAAAAGAAGGGCATCAAAGTGGCTTTCGTTCAAGCGGACAAAACCGTACGGGCCGATTACATCGGCCCCGACAGCGCTCTCGGCAAGCCCGGCCATTCGAACAACGTGGCCGCCATGGCGAGCTTTGCGCTGCAGCCCTACCAGGACGCGCCGCCCGGCGCGAGCATCGAATGGGACGAGCTCTTTGAGCAAACGGAAAGTCTGGGCGACAGTTTGGATCAAGCAGCCCTAGACCGCCTGCCGGTGGCGGCCGCGAGCGATGTGCTGACGCGATTGCAAGCTTCGGTCGACTTATCGCACACGAAGCCCAAGCGCATCGAGATGCCGGATTCCAACGACCGAAATAACGCATCCCATGAATCCACCGGCAAGCCGCCGCCCAGGATAGCGGTTCTAACCGACATGGACCCCTACTTGGCGAAGGCGGCTTGTCGCGCGGAGATTCGGTCCGTCTCGCAATCGAATCACGCCAATCTCTTTTCCTTGCCGATCGATGATTCGCCTGTCGCGCTGAAGGTTGCGACAGAATCGAATCGCATGTTATTCGTTTGGAGCAAGGTGGAATACGGGGCGCAACACGGACATATCCACGCGGAGATCAGCACTTCGCGCAATACGCTAAGTGGGTTCAAGCCCACCGCCAAGAGTGTTAGGGAAAATTACGGCATTGACGAGCACACCAGCAAGGCAGACGCTCGGAGCGCTGTTATACGGTTATTCCTAGCGAAAGGTTACGCGATCGCCGCGAAATCGGACGACTACAACGGCGAACCCGGCATCTTCGTTGGAGATCGCGAGCCTCAAAACGTTGTTTTGCTTTATACGCAAGGGCTGACAAAGGAATACGGCCGCCACATCCTGAAAAAAATGGAGGAGCAGGATCCGAATTACTGCAACACGATGTTCGTCGTATGCGCGCCGGGAAGCTTTAACGGCGGCTTAAATGCGTTGCAGGTCGGTATGTTCGCGAACGCGGGCATCGTCACGGCGGGCGGGTTCGGCACGACCAGCGAAGCGTCGTATGCGCTGGAACATGGGGATTATCAGGGCGCGATCAATCTGCGGCCCGTGCCCTTTCAGCGCGAGCAGGAAGCGAATGCGTCTCGCATGCAAGAGCGTTTCAATACCCACGGACAAGGCAGCGAGATGGTTGCCGTATCGACCGATGACGACTGGACCGATCAGCTCGACAAGCTGGTCGCGAGAGGGCTCGCCGAGGTCCCGACGGGCGACATGAGCCGTTTCTTCGACGCAATCGACGCACAGGGTAGCAACGCCGAGCACACGAAGAAGCTGTTGTTTGCCCAGGAGGAACCGACTCCACGCGAGGTCAAAATGAACGCCGCATTGGCGGCATCGAGGAATGACACCCCAACGAAAGCGAATTTCCGCCTTTTGGTTAAGGTCTTACTGCCGACACTCGCTACGATCGCCAACAATGGCGGCAAGCTAGACCAGCCGTTGCAGTTCAAAATAACGAGAAGCGGACCCATCCATCATTTTGACAATGTCGACGATTTGATCGCTGCGCTGGGCGATCGGCAGCGTCTTTCTAAGCTTCTTCAAATTGACGAATTGGGCGATTTCAATGCGGGAGTTTATACGAGCGACATAGTCGAAGCGTTGCGGAAGATGAAATCGAAGCAGGAAAAGATTAGAGCCATGGACGCGAAGAACTTGATCCGCGGGCTCAATGAGCGGGTAGCGGCGGGGTCGTGACAGGCTCGCGACTTCGCGAGCCTGTCCATCGGCTTGCTATAGGTAGCCGGCGCGCGGTGCGTCGATGACTGTCGCCGGCTGGGGGCAGCGGCAAGCGACTACGTAGGTTACTTCCGCTGCGGCCTTGGGGGGGCGGCACCCGGATTTTGCGGCGCCGTTGGCCCGTACCCCCCGTTCCCCACTGGTCGCCCATCCGGCGCCGACCAGTCCTGCTGTACCGGCCAACGACGCTCTGGCACGGGCGAGCGGTCCGCTACTGGCCGCTTCTCCGGTGCTTGCGGCGCCGGCGGCTCGTCGACGCCGTCGAGTACGAAAGTCCGGTTGGTTTGGTTGTCATAGCAGAGCACCGCTGCCGGCTCCATGGAGTTACCACCTAACTCATGCAACCCCTTCACGCCCGGCCGCGGATAGGTTTCTCTTATCAATACCGACGCGCCGGCTTTGCCAAATGCTTTCGACGCGATATCGACGATCGTCCCAAAATGCTCGGCTAGGCTTAGATCGACGTTAGTGTGGGGTGGCAAGGCACGCAGCACCTCCTGACGAGCAAGCGCCATCTTGCGCCGCATCTTGCTTGACGAACAATCGGTTTTGCCTTCGAAGTGCTGTTGCAGAGCATGCAGCATTGAATCGAGACCCGGCGCGCCCACATTGTCGATAACGTCGACGCCGCGCTTTTCGAAATGATGCCGCCACGTTAACGCTTCTCCCGACGCAGGAGCGTTGCGGAGGTCAACGGTTGCCGCTATGTTTGCCGCTCGGTAGCGGGCCTTCTTGCTTAGCTTATGTACCGAGAAGCGACGCCGCAGGTTCTCGCCAAGCAAATGCTCTTGCAGCAACCCCGCCACCTTTTCTCGCTCGGCGCCGCCTTTTCGCACCTCCGACGTAAGGCCTCGAACTTCCATTTCGCCAAAGCGCAACTCACGCAGCACGTTGCGAGCGCCCGCCGCGATCATGGGATCGCGGCTGGCCAATTCGTCGACGAACAGACGCGTCGCCAGAACCGGGTTGTCTTCGGCAAGCTGACGCTTACGCGCATCCACGGCGCGCTTCAGCTCATCCGACGATACTTCGCGGCCACCTTCGCGCAGGCGCATCAACTCCATCTGTCGAATCAGCTCGGATGGGTTGCGCGCCGCGAAGTCGAGCGTGCTGGCTTTCAGGTCTTCATATTTTTGCTGTGGATCGCCCGGGCCCGGCTGTTCCGCCATGCGCCGCAATGCGATCAGGATGTTCGCTTTCGGGTTCTTGCGCGCCAGATACGCGCGCAGCGCGTCCATCTTGCCGGCTCTTTCGAGGGCGAGCGCCTTGTCGATCTGTTTGTCCGTCAGCCCCACGTCCTTCCGAAGGAACTCTCTGGCCTGCCTCAGCCCACGGATAAATTCCTTCGAGCCCAGATAGCCGTGCATCCTGTCCTTCAGATCCGGCAGCATACACAGCACCGCATCTTCGCGCATCGCCGCGGTGATCGGCGCCGCATTTCGTTGGTTTATCCAGTTGCCCAAGCTGCGGCGCGCCGCATAAATCAAATAGGGCGCGCTGAGAATCGCGCGTGTCGCGCTGACGCCTGTCACGGCGCCCGGATTCACCACCCCTTCGGCCAACGCGGCCGCGCCGTTTGCCAGCCCGTAGGCGAGCTTGATCTTCGCGTCCCGTTTCTCCTCTTTCAACGCGTCAAGCTTTGTATCCTGCGCCGCCAGGACAAAGTGAATCATCGTGTTGTCGACAGCGGGCCTGGAGTGCGTGCGGACCGTTCGCAACGGCACGACCTTCTGGTTATATCGGACCTTCAACTCCGCGAGGCGGGGAAGCGACGTGCCCTTGGCGAACCGCTCCACCAACTTCGCGCGAATATCCGCACGCTGGTATTTCGTGGTCGGCACAGTCGCGTCGCTTCTCCAAAAGCGCCACGAACCGAAGTGAAAGACCGCCCGCAGTTCGTCCTTCTCGTCGGCGTTGAGCGTGCGGTACCGCTCAATGAACTGCTTCGCATGTCCCGACCTCGCGATCGCCCGCACCGCATTCTCGCCGAGTTGTTCGCATGCCGGCGCGCCCAGATCAGCCTTGATCTCATCGAGGCGTGGGGCCACCTGAGCGCCGAGCGCCTCCTTCCTCGCCGTTTTCAAATCGTCGAAGAATTCCGCCGCCTCAGGAGCGAGTTCCGAACCATTTTCGTCATTCCAGCGCTCGGGTACTTCTTTGGCGATGAATGCGCTAATCACTGCGTCGCGCGCTGCACGGCGTACGCTTGCAGTGTTAAGGTTCGTCGTCCGAGTCATGTTAAACGCTGTCACGCCCTTTTGAGCGCCGCTGAAATGCAGCAGCTTCGTCAGCCGCTCCTGCTTCTGAGAGGACAACCTGTTCCAGTTCACAAGAAAGGCCCGCACTTCCTGCGGCGATCGCGCACGCAAGGTCTCATAGACGTTCGGGCTGATCTCCTGCCGCTCGAATGTCGCATCGAGCCACGCCATCCAGAACAGATCATCGCGCGTTACGTTCTGGCGCCCGTTTGCCGCGCGGTTGGCCGCCTCGTTCACACGAAACACCCGATCCACAGCACGATCGACCTTGCGGCTTTGCAGGATGCCGGCAGCGACGTACGTTACGCAGGACAAGCCGCCGAAGGCGACATCTGGAGCAACGCCCGCGTTGCTTCCCCACAAAGACGCGTTGCCCATCAGCGTATTGATGCGGGCCACGTTGCCCGCTGTGCCCCCCACGACGTCGCGAGCGAATGGAAAGACGGCCCGGCTCGCATTCCCACTGGCTTCTCTTTGTGCGGCCGACGCGTTGGCGTATTCGAATGGCCCCATCCCGTCTTCCCGTCTTTTCTTTTGCGCTTCTTTCAGCGCCGCGGTCTTGGCGGCATGGTTCGCCACGGCGTACGTATTGCCGAGTAACGTGGTGAGAACATCAACGAGCGAAAGCGGCAAAACGCCCGCGCTGATCGCGGCGGATAGTTCAGCCGGACTATTGATGTTGAACGCGGATAGCACGGTCACGATGCCGGCGCCGAGGTTGAGCAAGCCCCACGGTGTGAAGCCGTGCGCATCGACCTTGGCGACATTCTCGGCGCCCGTCTGCAGGTTCTTTAGCGCAGGCGACGCGCCGCGCTTCGACGGCTGCTTCCTTTGCCCGCCCACGGGCATTTGCTCCGGTTGAAGCAAGCTCTCAGTTGGCGGATTTGCGCCGCGCTTAAAACGAAGGCCGTGTGCCATGATTGAAACCCCGTTAATTGCCGAGTCAGTTGCTCGTAGAACGACGTTCGTCTTCAAACAACGCTTATCAATTAAGCTACGCGCCCGTTGTTAAAGCTGGGTGCATCAAGCGAAGTCCCGCGCTCGCTTACGAATGAGGCCGCGAACCCTTCAAATCAAGCCAAGTCGCGACTGCGCTACCTACCCGCAATGGAATTTCAAAGGAACGCTCGCCTCGACACATCGGAGCTGTGGTCGAGGCGAGGATCAAAACGTACGAACTGCGCAGCCTGTCACCAATGTTGAACGTGCGGCGGGGGCGGAGTTTGCGGCTGAGTTTGAGCCGGGGGGGTTTGAGCCGGGGGGTTATTGATCGTGATAGTGATCGGCTGCGGCGGCGGTTCTGTCTTGTTGCAATGACCGTTCCCTTTGCCATGCATGTGATGCTCGCCGCGCTCCTGGCCCTCCTCGCCTTCCTTGATCCCTCGCGCCATGCCTCGCAGATACGCCTCTCGGTACTGGTCAGACTCTCTATCGAATTGCGACTGCCCGTACCCCTGGGAATTCCCGTTCTGCGCGTTCTTAGCCTGCTCCAAGCCTTGGATCGCCTGCACCAACTGGCTTGCGATGCTCATCGGTGAAAATCCGCTCATGATTCTCCCTCCTCACGACAAAAAAATTGAGCCATGCCTGCGCTTAGCCCACCCCATCTCCGCTCTTGCCGTTGCTGCAGCAGCTGACGCTCAACACGTAAATCGCGGCCTTCCACAACACGCTAGCAGTCCATCGATCCGTGCAACACCCCGTTCGCGAACATGCCGAGGATTACCCGAAACATGTCGCCGCAGCAGCCGGCACAGACACACGAGCCGCCCGCACCTGTCACCGCGCCAGCGTCTCCGAAGGCGCTTCGTTGAACAACTTGCGATAGCCGCTGAGCAGCGTCGAACGGTGACGCACGCCCCATTTATTCGCCACGCCCAGCACGCTCGCCGGCGGCGCTTCCTCATCGAGCAACTCGTCGCGAATCCGCTCCATCCGCTGACGCTGAATCAGTTCACGAGGAGACAACCCCAAATGAGCCTTGAACGCGATTTGCAGCGCTCGTTCGGTCACCCCGACGTGCGCCGCGATCTCGCGCACGGACAACCCGCGCTGGTCGAGGTTCTCCATCAGGTACCGATAGGCGCGGCGATACTTGCCCGGCAGGCAAGCGCTGACATCGTCCGAGCGCGTCGCATTGGCGGCCGGTTGCACAAGCGGCGTCGCGCCTACGGAAGAGAGCGCCACACAATCGGCCCGCACATGCTTCATCGAGGCAAGCGCGTAGCGGCCATAGTGCTGCACCGCTTCGTGGATGCGACCCTGTGCGCGGCGCACCTTCGCTAGGCAATACAGATAGTCGAGGTACCAGCGCTCGTGTTGCTGGCCGGGCGAGCCGGCGTCGCGGCAGCGGCCCAACATGTTTTCCGCGATCAACAACGAGTTGCCGGCCAGCGCAGCGAGCGTGATGTCAAGGCACAACGTACGATGGTATTCATCGAGCCCCGCACGCGTGCTCCAGTGAATATGCTCTTCGATGTCTTCCACCGCCACGACTTTGCCATCGGCATACGAGCGCAGACGATCCATGTGAACCAGACGCTCGCCGAGCAACGGCATTTCCGCGCGAATCTTTACGGTAGTCGAATCGTCGCCGCCGTCGATGTACCGCGGCAAGAAATCCGCGACGGCCGAACGCCAGTAGATGTGATCGTCGAGTTGGCTCGACGCTCGAATGTGTTGCTGCGTAAGAATGTCCCGGTGCAGCGCATTGACCACGAGGCGCCAGCGCGAATCGGTCTCCTCGCTCGCCAGTTCATGCAGCTTGCTCAAATGGGCGGCGACATCGAGGCAGCCCAGGTGATGCAGCGCCAACACCGTGCCGATTCGCGCAGTCAGTCGTTGCACCGAGGTCACGCCCGGTTCGATCGCGACGCGATTGAAACAGGCCAGCGCCGTACTGAATCGATTCTGAAAAAACGCCTGCCACGCAGCGTTGCGGCACGAGGCGATGCGAATCGCATCGCGCGACTGACGCACGCTCTTATGCACTTTGCGAAAGCTGTCTTCCGCCTCGTCATGACGCCCCAACACGAGTTGGAGATCGGCGTAGAGCTGCCAATCGGCGGCGCTCGCGGTGGCCGCGCCGGAGCGTTCGTCGCAAACGGTGGCCGACATCGCCACCGCTTCGCCGATGCGCCCATGCATGACGTGCTCGAAGATCGTTCGATGCGAGGATTCACTGGACAGCGAAGAGGTCGCGGCGAAATACAAAGTAGAAAACATAAGATACTCCTCGTGCATTGCCTATCTAGATCGCTTCGCTTGCCTTAACGACCCGTCGTTTCGAGCGTCGCGTTGCACTCGCCGAGCACATTGCGGATCGACATCGCCACTTCGCCGCTGTGGCCTTCTTCGCACAGCCGAGCCCAGCGCGTGAGCGTGTCGGCGTCGGGCAGAGCGCTATTACATAGGAGTGCAAACTGTTTGAGCGCGGCTTCCGATCCGGCCACGCTGTGGAAGCGCTCGCGGCCGATACATGCATCCAGAAGGACCACCATTCCCGCCTCGCGGGCCGTTTGCAGCAGGTTCATGACGACTCCCCTCATCTGTCCGACATTTGCGTCACGCGATCGAGTGCGGCTACCGGTTGCAACTTCAGGCCCCTGAGCGACGCGTGTTGATCTGTTCCGTTGCATCGATAACAACTGAGGTCGGAGCTTTCTTCCGTTACCGAGTGAAATAAATTTGGGAATACACTGCGGGAGGAAATTGTTTTGTTACGTAGACGGGCGCAGATGTCACATGGACAGCGCCGAGCCCCACTTAGGAGGTTGCCGCCTACGGCAAGGGACTATGATGAATTTGGACGATGCACTACTCATGTCGTACGTGGACGGCGAGCTCGCGCCGCAGCAACGCGCGAAGATCGAGGCGGCGATTGCTCACTCGCCCGATCTGGCCGCGCGTCTTGCTGCAATGCGCGCATCTTGTCTGCCTTATAGCGCGGCCTTCGAGCAGCGCGCCGATCCACCCCCGCCCGAATCGCTCACGCGCCGGATCAATGAACTCGCGAGCGTCAGTGCGCCGAGGGAATGGCGGCGCTGGCGCTTCGCGCCGCAGTGGCTAGCGGTCGCGTTCTTTGTGGGCGTCACGAGTTCGGGGGTGGTGTTTCAAATGGCATCGGGCGGGCCGCCGTTCCGGGCCTCGATGGCGCCGTGGGTGCAGGCCGCGAGCGACTATCAAGATCTCTATGTGCGTGAAACCGTTGCGCCGATCACCGAGGAGCGCACCGTCACGATGCGCGTGCTCGCCGGCATTCAGCATCGCGACGGCATGCCGATTCACGTGCCCGATCTGCGCAACGTGGGCCTCTCCTTCAAGCGAGTACAGCGGCTCAGTTATCGGAATGAACCGTTAATTCAGATGGTTTACCTGCCGACGCGCGGGGAACCCGTGGCGTTGTGCGCGATGGAAGATACGCGGCCCGACGAAGGTGTGAAGGTGCGCAAGGTGGGCGATTTGAATGTCGTTACCTGGCGTCACGACAATCTCGCGTATGCGCTGCTGGGCAAAGGGGTCGAAGGAGATTTGCGGCGTGTGGGGCAGGAGATCGCCGAAGGGAAGACTTCCGATTTGTATGGCGAGATGCCGGCGGCTAGTGAGGCGCCGGCGGTGTAAGGAGCGGACGGTGTGAGGCGTGGTGCCTGCGGGAATGCGGTAGGCGCCGCGAAGGGGGCAAAAGCGATGAATTCGCGCTCGCCATGCGGCGGGCGCGGTTGGTCCGGCTATTCCTTGTCAGTGTTCTTGAGCGCGTCGGACGCGGCCTTTTGGCCCTCGGCGCCGGGGCTCGCCAAAACCTGGGTAATCCGCGACATCATCCCGGGGTGGCTTTCGCGGAACTTGTTAAGGAGGACGTTATCTCCGTCACCCACAGAGCGCCGGTTGGCGCTGCGCGGCAGTACGCCGACTAAAGCAGCGCCGCGCTTTGCACCCTCTACCTGCAGTTCCGGCATCGAACTACTGCGCGTCAGTACTCGTGTGGCGACTGTATCGGTCTGCGCTCGCGCAGGCCCGGGTTGATCATCCGCGCGCCCGATTGGAGGGTTGCGGCTAAGACCTGAGGTTTTATCCATATCTGTAAGCAATAATCGGTGAACAGTCACCATGCGGGACCAAGTGTAGGTGATGCAATCGAAGCGCGCCGCATGGAACTGCGAAATTCCGGCTGTCTTCCCGCAGCATCGCCGATCAAGTAGCAATAGTCGCTGTCGCTGCCACGTGCTCCGTTGCTTCTGTCCGTTGGATCGGCATTTTCGTCTTAACAAACACCAACGCGTCCGCGGCGCTTAGATTGCGATTCGGGCGCGGCTCCCAATTGGCCAATCGCGTCTCGTACGCAAACCCGAGCTTTTCCATCGTCGCGGCCGCTTTGCCTTCCGGGTCGCAGCAAGCATAGAGCCGATAGACCTCCGGCTGCGCCATGAGCCAATCGATGAGCTTCTTCAACATCGTCAACCCCGCGCGCCGCCGCCGATATCCTGGCCGATGGCTGATCGCGACGCCGAACTCCACCCGCGGCAGAAAGATATTCAGCTCGATCGACGCGCACAGTTTGCCGTCCGCTTTCGCAAACATCCCCCATGTACGGTTAGGCCCTCGCGCCTCCCAACTGGCGATGCACGCATTCAGGTAAAGGCGTGTGAAATCGACGCTCGGATGTGTCGGGATCGGCAGGAACTCGGTAACAGCCGGGTCGCTAAACAACGCGTAGTAGACCTGATCGGCATCATCGAGCGTGAACGGCCGAAGGATGAGTTCGTCGGATTCGATCCATTCCGGAATATGCAGTTGCGCCATCATTGCCCCTCAACGTCGCGCCAACGTATCCGAAGGCGCCTCCTGAAACTCTTTGCGGTATCCACTCAGAAGCGTCGAGCGATGCTGCACGCCCCATTTGCTCGCCACCTCGAGGGCAGAACCCGGCGGCTCGCCATCGCTCAGCAGTTGGTCGCGAATACGCTCCATTCGCTTTCGACGAATGAGCTCGCGAGGGGAGACGCCCAGGCTCGATTTGAACGCCGCTTGCAGCGCACGCTCGGTCACGCCGAGGCTCGCGGCAATCTCGCGCACCGACAAATCGCGACGCTCCAAGTTGTCCATTAGGTAGCGATAGGCGCGCCGATACTTGGCCGGCAACCGCGTGCTGACATCGTCGGAGGCCGCGATGCCGGGTCGCGATTGAATCAACAGGCAGCCATGAGCCGAAAGCGCCGCCACGTCGCCGCGGATGTGCTGCATGGCGAGCAGCGCGTACTGACTGAAGACTTCAATCGCCTCTAGCGAGCGGCCCTGCTTTTGTTTGACCTTCGAAATGCAATAGAGATAGTCGACGTATGCGCGCCGTTCGTGGTGAAACGTATTGCGGTCGCCACGGCATTGATCGAGCATCGTCTCGGCTACGCGCGGTGCGCCCGCGGCGATCGCGGCCAGCGAAACGTCCACGCAAAGCGTTCGGTAATAGTCGACGAGGCCCGCTCGCAGGCTCCATCGCATATGCCGATCGACATCTTCAATAGCCGAATGCTGTCCCGCTGCAAAGCTGTGCAAATCGCGCTGGTAGGCGATTCGAGCGGCAAGCATAGGAATTTGGTTGGCGACGGCATCGCTGACTTGCGGGGCCGTTTCGCCGAAAGTACTGAGCGACACATCGGCAAGCACCGAGCGCCAATAGGCGTGATCGGAGAACTCGCTGTCGGATCGCAGCACATAGTGCAGCAGCAAGTCGCGTCGCAGCGCGTCGACGAGGGCCTTCCAGCGCGTGTCCGCGATTTCTCCGGCCAATCGTTCCAACTCGCTCAAATGCTGATGCACGCCATCGACATGACCGATTTGATGCAGCGACAGCAGCGCACCGAGATGCGCGCCGAGCCGTTGTACGGGGGTCGCGTCGGTTTCGTTGACGATGCGCGTAAAACCTGCAAGCGCCGAACCGAAACGGTCGTGAAAAAACGCGCGCCATGCTGCGCTACGGCATGAGGCGATTCGCATTTCATCGCGCGAGTGGCGCACGGCTTTTTGCATCGTCCTGTAACTGTCCTGCGCTTCTTGCTCCCGCCCGACCATTAACTGCAGATCGCCATAGAGCTGCCATGTTTCATGTCCGGACTTCACGGGACGCGGTTGCGCATCGGTAAGCGAAGCGCATGCGGCGACGGCTTCGGTGATCTTTCCTTCGAGGACGTTTTGTACCGGGCGCAATGCGTCCTTGGCCGATAACGCCGAGGCAACCGCGAAGTACAACTTCGAAAACATACGGTCTCCGTGGTACGGACGCATGGAGGGGAGCGTGTGCCGCATCGCGGGGGTGCGATGCGGCGGCGTGGAAGGCGAATCAGACTGATTAGTGGGCCTTAGCGGCTTCCGCGATGAGATGCCCCACCTTATTCATGATGGCGTTAAGCGCCTCTATCATCTGCAGTTGGAAATTGTTCAAAGCAGTATGCTGTGCGAACGCGCCGCCCAGCGCGGACAGGCCATCTATCTGGTTGCCGTTGCTCTGCAGTTGCCGTGCGTAGACCTCCGCACTCAGTCTTTGCACCGTGCTTGCAAGAAGTGTCTGTGCCGCTTGCAAACGCTCCGGCGAATAACCGGCAAAGTATCTGTCATCAAGCGGATTAGTGACGTCCGCTGTGCCGGAATGAAAGCCGGCATCGGTAAGCGCCCGGCGCGTGCCGGCCTGCACATCCACGGGCAATTGCTCAAACTGCGCAGCGGTGGTGATCTGCGCCGTGGGGACAATGTCCCGCACGGGACCCGGGCTTGGGTGGTCGCTATTTCCCGGACCATTCACTTGGTTAGCAGGCGTTGTGACCGGTGCAGTGTCGGGTCGAACGGGATCGCGCTGGGCCGAGTTCGTTTGATGGCCTCTCTCGTCACTGTTATGCGACGGGGGTACATCGCCCTGGCGGGTCGTGCCGTCGCCATTGTCACGTTGAACCGACTCGATCCCGGGAAAGAACTCATGGCTGTAGATTCCGCTGGCCGGGCGTTCCGCTTGTGGCGTAGCGCTGCCTCGGCGTGCCGGGGGCTCACCATCGGCCTCGTCGACGCTTCGATCATCTTTTATCGTGCGCTCGTGTGTCTGAGACGCGAAGGTCCAGCTTTCGTCTTCATCTTCGTCCTCGCGCTCACTGACGCCACCCGTTTCCGATTGCCAAGTGCCATTGTGCGTCGCCGACCTTCCGAAATTGGGTATTGACTGATACTGCGGATACCGCGCGGGCGTAACCATCTCCGGAGAAACGTTCACCGGCTGCGCAGTGAACCTTCCGTCTGGGTGTTGTCCGTAACGATGCATCATTGTCGGCTGCCGAGATATCCCCGGGGGGGTGCTCATAGTGCGCATACTGCGTCGCTGCGTGCCCCCCCCTATCTCCACCCCAGGACGCTCGTCGCCACTGCCATAACTTCTGCGTGACTCAGTTGTAGAGCCTATCTTGCTCATTCTCTTCTCCTCACTCACTTCGTTGCGCGAGCAACATCCTGCCCGCTTAACCCATAGTCAGCATTTATACGCGTCGCATACGGGAGAACGAGAAGTAACGCGAAACGAAGCCCTTCGAGCCGAAAGGTCCCCATCCGCCGCGCGCGAACTTTGCGTACTGTCAGTCGGGCGCGGGGTCGATTCCAATGCACCGCGCTTCAACCGTTCGCTGCAAGCGCGGCACACGATCCACAAGTTCTAAAGCATTAGACCAATCGAAGAGGCAGAGATGAGACGCATCACAACGGCAGCCATCGTGCTGGCACTTTTGGGCGCGGGCGCACCCACGTTTGCGGCGGTCGCGGATTGGCGGCCCGGCAACGTCAATTACGTCGCCGAAGGCAAGGACATCAAGGACGTGCTCCGCGATTTCGCCGCCAGCCAAGGCATGCCGGCTGTCATTCCGCCCGATCTAAAAGGCACCGTCACGGCGAAGTTCAACCTGCCGCCGCAAAAGCTCATCGAAGAACTCGCCGCCACCTTCGGCTTCGTCTGGTACTTCGACGGACAAGTGCTCGACATCGAGATGCCGTCTTCGATGCGCACCGCCGTGATCAGGCTCGACAACGCCACGACGAACGATCTGCGTACGATGCTCAAAAGCACCGGCGTAGCCGACGTGCAATTTCCGATCACCTACGACAGCGCAGCCGGCACCGCCATCGTCAACGGCCCCCCGCGCTATGTCGAACTCGTTTCTCAGCTCGCCGCGCGGCTCGATAGCCATACGGCCCACGATGCGGTCGGCTCGCAAATCAAGGTCTTCCCGCTGCAGCATGCATGGGCTGCCGATCATGAAGCCCAGGTGGACGGCAACAAGGTGACCATCCCCGGGGTAGCCAAGCTGCTCAACCAGATCTATCACCCGCAAGGAAGCGGCGCCCCCACCTCCGCTACGCGCGTATCGGCCGGTCCTATCGCGGGTGGCGTGATGCAAGCCTCGCCTTTGAACGACGTCATGGGCAATACGAGCAACATCGGCGGCGGCAGCTACGACGCGCCGCCCTTACCGCCCGCATTGGCCGCGACGCTGCCGGCCGGGGCCAGCGCGCGGCCATCCCCCGAATTGCTCCGTGCGAACGAAGCAGCCGCCGCGGCCCGCGGCATTCCGCTGATGCCGATGTATTCGCCGCAGCAAGGGCTGGGGCCGATGGCGGAACCCGCAGGCGCCGGTGAAAATTCGGCGTTCCCCGTCATCCAAGCCGATCCGCGCACGAATTCGATCTTGATTCGCGACCTTCCGGGCCGGGTCAACTCGTATCAGTCGTTGATCGCACAGCTCGACGTTAAACCCCGTTTGGTGGAAATCGACGCCAACATCATCGAGATCGATACCGACGCGCTGGAGCAACTCGGCGTCGATTGGCGCGCGCATAACAGCCACGTCGACCTGCAAACCGGCAACGGCGCGACCGCGCAAAACACGTTCAACGGCGGCCTCGCACCCGGCTTCGGCAACACGACCCTCGCGGGCGGCGTGATCGCCGGCGCCACTCCCGTCGGCGCCTCGATGACAGCCGTTCTCGGCGATGCGGGCCGCTTCCTGCTAGCGCGCGTCAACGCCTTGCAGCAAGCGAACCGCGCGCGCATCGACGCCAGCCCCAAGATCGCCACGCTCGATCACGTCGAAGCGGTCGTCGATAACAAGCAGCAGTTCTTCGTGCCGGTCAACGGATATGTCGCGGGTAATCTGTACAGCATTTCCACGGGCGTCTCGCTGCGCGTGCTGCCCATGATCGTCGATGAGGACGGCAAGACGCAGATCAAGCTCGACGTCTCCATCGAAGACGGGCAGATCAGCGGGCAGGCCGTAGGCAATTTGCCGGTGGTGACGAAGAGCACGGTCAATACCGAAGCGTTCATCAATCAGGGCCAAGCGCTGTTGATTGGCGGTTACCGCATGGATAACGATACTCATGGCACAACCGGCGTACCGGGACTGTCGAAGATTCCGCTCATTGGCGGCCTCTTCCGTTATCACGCCGATCAAACGACGCACATGGAGCGGCTGTTCGTATTGACGCCACGCGTCATCGAGCCGTGATCCGCCGCCACATCACCCTATTCGACACCGCAATCCCATGAAAGCGCCCGATTGGTTTCCCATGCACTTCCGTGCGCTCCGAGCGAACGGGCAGGCGAACGCTTGCCCGCCGGCTCGTCCGCTGACGGCCTGTGCTTCGTTAGTACTCCTGACGAGCTTGTCAGCCTGCACAACCGTGCCTCCTGCTCAAGCCATCCCCAAGAACGAATCCTTGCCCGTTCCTTTGCAGGTCGGATCGGATGAGGCTCTTCAAGACGTATTCACCGCCAGCGGCGTGCAGACGTACGTCTGCCGGCGAACCGCCGACGGTTTGATCTGGCGAGAAGAAGGCGCCGAAGCATCGCTGTTCGACGCCGGACAGGGTGAGGTGGCGGCGATCGCGCCCGGCGAGTATTTCACGGCGCACGACGACAGCATTTTTGCGGGCCGCGTCGCGGCGGAAGCGGAGATGGCGCCTGTTACCCTGCCGTGGCAGCGCATTGCCAGACGCTACACGGCGGGATCGCCGGAAAGCAATGGCCGACTCTCGCACGTCACGTCGATTCAACGCGTGCTCACGGCAGGCGGCATCCCGTTGTCGTCGAGTTGCGGGATCGACGGGCTATCGCTGTTTGTGCCTTATACCGCAACCTATCTGCTCTATCGGCACGTCGACTTGGAGCCGACCGTTAGCGGCGCCGATGACGTTTCGAGTATGCCGGTGCCCAACCCGTCGCTTACCACGACGCCTGATCGTTAAGCGATAGCAGCGCCTCTCCGATGCGGGTTACCGCTCGGAGAGGCGCATTTCGCATTACTTTGTCGTTGGGGCGGATGCGTTCGCTATGCTTCGGGTTCGACTTCGGGTTCGGCTTCGCGTTCTACTCCGCTTTCGTTCAAACCGATGGCAAACCGTACCGTAGAGCCGATCTCGTCGCCCAGCTTGTGATAGCGCTCGGCAATCACGTCGCGATGCTCGTTCGACCGCTCCGCCCGGCGATAGAGCAACACTTCCGCGCCGGGCGCGATAGCCGTCACACGGATCCGGCGGAATCCGAGCGAAGCCAATGCGCGTCGCGAGCGTCGATTGTCGGCATACACGACGGTAAAGATCTCGGATACGCCCGCGCTTTCGAGCTGAAGAAACAGCAGCCGCGCAGCGGCACGGCCGATTCCCGCCCCTTGATGATCCGCCCCGACCCAGAAATAGAAGTGGGCGGCGTGCTCGCGCACGTGGGCGCCCACTACGCCTGCGAAGCCTCGATCCCGGTGCAACACCGCGAACACAAGCCGCCTTTCGTTGCACTGTCCGTCCGTCTCGATCCAGTGATGCACGGCATCGAGGCTATCGAGCTTCGGCAGGCCGGTCGTGACACCGATCTCAGGATCTCTTAGTTGAGCGAGAATCGCTTCGGCGTGATAGGCCGCGAGCGGCTCGATCGCCAACTCGTCAGCCGCAGCCAACGAAGCATCGCATTGCGCCGGCCATGCCGCTCGGCGCGCACTGAGCCGATCGGCCAACTGGACACAACGTGCATCATCGGGCGCAAGCTGAACCGCGATCGACAGCGTATGCACCGCCTGCGTTTGGCGTCCGGTGGCCAAGTAGCTCTCCGTCATCTCGCACCAGGCGTCGACGTCGTCATACTCCTCCCCCACTCTCGCCCATAGCGCCGCGCGCGCCACGCTGTGCGCCCCGACGCGCTGGGCGAACGCCGCGAATCCGAGCAGAAACTCTCGCGTCAATTGCAGTGTCGCGCTTTGATCCCATACCTTCCGGCACACGTCGCGCCATGCCATCGCGCTCGCCGGATCGATCTCGCAATCGGCCTCGTTGAGTTCGGGCAGGTAAGTCGAAAGCACACTCGGGTCGAACCGCGATCGATGCACACGTCCGATCAAGTTGGCATCCGGGGAGACGCATTCTGGATGCGCAGCCGCGAGCTCGCCCGCAAGCGCGTTGATGAGGGGCTCGGCATGCGCGAGCGTACCGCGTGAATCGCGCAAGCCGATATGAACGACCCAACCGTTATCATGCAGTTGAATATTGCGCACGTGCGCGCCGAATTCCTTTTGACGCCACGCCACCGCGTCGAAATTGACGCGCAGCCGTTCATCTCCGGTAGGTACTCTACGCGGCGGCTCGAGGCCGCGCTCGCGCAATTGCCGCTCCGAATGAACGCCGTAGTCGACCGCCAGCAACAGATACCCACCCCGCGCGGTGGCCTCGAGCCGGTCGATTTCGGCCATCGTTTCTTCCGCGATCAATACAGGCGCGCTCGCGAGTCGCCCTGCGTAACGGCGCATCAGCGCCGCATGAGTTTCTGGCGCGTCGGTGCGGCGCCATTCATATCCAAGCGGTTCATCGATGTCGGCTGGCTGCCGTACGACAGCTTCAAACAAATTGCCGTAATGCACAGCATAGGCATGCGGAACGTGCCGGCCGAAGCCGCCAGCCGATAGCGCGATCCAAGGATTCGACGTGACGTCGGCGTGCGGCCAACCCCTTGCACACTCGAACCAAGGATCGTCGCTCAACTGATCGGACAGCGTCGCCGTCATTGGCGGATCCCATTCGGATAGCACCGCGGCCGCGTTCGGCAGTGCGATATATCGCACCCGCCAGGCTCGCTTGCCCAATGCCGCGAGCCGGGCGCGCAGGCGGCCGATGACGGCTTTCGCAAGCCGTCCGCTGCCGGGCGCCAGATCGACGATCACCAGTGGCTCGTCGATGCGAAGGCCACCAGCAGCCTCGAACGCAAGCCACGTTTCGATGATGGCGTCAGCCCAAGCGCAGGCGAGTGCGGGACTGGCCAGGCAATCTGTCCAGTCGCTAAGCTCGCGCAACCATGTCGCCGCCAAGCGAGCGAAGGGTTCGCCCGAAGGCGGTTCGCTGGTTGCCGCCTCGGAGGACGAGGGCGTGTCGGGCGAACGCGTCTCGCAAACCGCCGCACGCTCCGTTACATAGTCGACTGGGTGTTCGGAAGCGGCCATATCGTCGGTACGCAAAGAGAGGGTCATCGTTAAATCATCTACGGGTTCAACGATGGTGACCGTGCGCAACGCGAAACACGGACGCTCGTGACGAATGACGGCATGCAACGGGAGCGGCGCACCCGATTTCTTATGCTCGTCATGTTCGATAAAACGCGTTAGGGAATAGATCGGGCCAGCCGCGTGTTCGCCTTATTGCAACAACTTTCCTTCGTGCTGTATTCGTATTTCGATACGATCAACGACAATTGGAGCGCTAATGGAATCACTGATTCAACGACTCTTCGGGCGGCGAACCTTCCTGAAGACATCGCTTTACGCCACGCTCGGCTCGACCCTCTACGCATCCGCCGGCCTCGTCGCCGCTCAAAACAAATCCGACGGCCTGTCGACACTATTGAACGTAGGACGCTCGCCCCTGGCGCTCCCGCCGCTGCCGTTCGCCATGGACGCGCTCGCGCCCACCATTTCATCGTCGACGCTCGGCGTTCACTACGGGAAACATCACAAAGCGTATTTCGACACCATCGCCAAGCTGACTGCCGGCTCGCCGCTTGCCGATGCCTCGCTCGAGGAAATCATCGCGCATTCGTATGCCGATCCGAAACTAGCCACGCTGTTCAACAATGCGGCTCAAGCTTGGAACCACAATTTCTATTGGAAAAGCCTTTCGGCTAGCGCTCAACAGCCCTCAGGCATGTTGAAAGAAATGATCGAACGCGATTTCGGCTCGGTCGATCACCTGCATAGCGAGCTGGCGGCCATCGCCCTATCGCAGTTCGGCAGCGGCTGGGCCTGGCTCGTGGTGGATCAGGGGAAGCTGAAAGTCGTGAAAACCAGCAATGCCGACCTACCGTTTATCCATGGGCAACGGCCACTGCTGACGATCGACGTTTGGGAGCATGCCTACTACCTCGACTATCAGAATCGGCGTGCCGACTATGTCGCGGCAGTGCTGAGCAAGCAAATTAATTGGGAATTCGCCGCGGAGAATTTGCACCGCGCCTGATGCATAAAAAGCGATGGCAAACCAGCTTGGTCCGCCATCGCGCTGCGAGCGGGTAGGTCGATGCAGGGCTTCGCGCCTTGCATCGACCAGTGGACAACTTAGTTGATGAGCGGCCCGAAGTTACAGCCGGCCGGCGCATTCAGCGGTGTCGGCGTACCTGCCGTGATCGTTGCGGGGAGATCCGCAAAAAACGTGTTGGGCAGCACCGCACCCGACGTCAGCTGATTGTTCTTATAGAACGCGATCCCGAACGGGCTATCGGCGTCCGCAGCGGCCAAATCGAACAGGTTGTCGAAGCAAATGCCGTTCGGGGCGACCAACGACGGAACCACGTTATTTGCCGCGCCCATCAGCGGCACATTCGTCGGGCTGATCGTCACCGTCGGCATCGGCGTCGTTGCATTCGGCTTGGCTAGATCCGCCTTCGCGAATTTGACGAGCGTAAACGTCCCGCCCGAATTGCTCGACCAGAGATCGCCATTGTTGTCGAACGTCAGCGCCCAAGGCGCTTGGATCGTATTCGCGCCGTTGTCGTTGAAGGTGGCGTCGGGCGCCAGCATGGCTGCGGGATTCTGCAGTTTGGCGGCATTGAACTCGACGATGCTGGTTCCGACCGCCGACATGCCGCCTTGGGCGTTCGGCACCCCACCGTTATTCGCGACGAAGAGATTGCCCTTGCCGTCGAAGACGATGCCGAGCGGGCCGTTGAATGAAGGCGAGGTCAATACAACGGCGGGGGCCAGCATATTGGCGCCGGTGAGCGCGAGCTGGTTAGGCGTAAACACGAGCACATTGTTGGCGTTGTGATCGGTCACCCAGAGATTGCCTTGCGCGTCGAAGACAGCTTGCTGCGGGAAAGCGAGGGTCTGCGTCGTAATGGTAGCGACCGGCATCGGCGCGGCGTTCGTGCCGAGTGCGGCTAGCTGGGCCGCACTGAACTCGAGCAGCGCAGGCGTATTCGCCACGCCGTTCACCGTCGCCGCCGGGTCCATCACCCACAGGTTGCCCTTGCTGTCGAACGTCACGCCTTGAGGCGCGCCGAACGCGCCGCTTGCGATCGTCACATGCGGGTTGGCCGTGCTCACGCCGCCCGTCAGTTGGTTCGGGAGGTATTCCAGCACGTTCGTACCGTTAGCGATCCAAAGCGCTTTCGTGATCGTGGGCGGGGGCGGCGTAACGGTGGCCGTGGCCGTGGTGGTGTTCGTGTTGCCACCGCCACCGCACGCCGCCACGACGCCGGCGACGACCATCGACGAGAACAACACCTTCGCCGATGCGGTCAAGCGCGAACGCGTCGTTTCAACAGACTTGTTTTCCGATACTTTCATTAGGATTCCTAAATACAAAAACGTTGCGACTTCTGACGGCCGCACGAAAATCGGATTCGCAGCCCCTCGGGACGATGCGCATCCTCCGCCCCTGGCAATTCCCACCACTGCGCATCGCCCATCTCGTCCGAATGGATGAGCGAGCGCACGTGTACCAAGTCTTAAGCAGAGTAAGTGAAGCGGCCCTTATCGCGCTTGGGTGAAGGCGAATCGAGGCCTGGCCACCCGAAAGATCGATCCGCAATGGGTCGCCCGTATCGATGTGGAATCGTGCGATGGGCGAAACGCGGCGGAATGCGGCGCGCAATAGAAAGCGCAAAGCAAACGAAAAGGGACCGCTTAACGGCCCCATCGAGACAAGCGGGACGACCCGTGCTTACCCGTACATCGTCCGCGTTTTGCCGCTGGCGATCTTGGCGGCCAATTGCTGAAGCTCTTCGGAGCTGCCCTTTGCGGCGAGCACGTACGCGAGATTCGCGTGACGCCATGTGACGGTATTCATGTCGCCGACTCGTTGCGCGGACGGCGCTTGATCCGGCTTCGACTCGGCCATCACGCACAGCGCAACGGGTTGTCCATGCGCCGGTAAGTACACTATCTGAACCAATCGTGAATTGCGGTAACTGAGGCGTTGCACACGCTTGAACGTCAGACTGTCATCGTTGAGATCGGGGACGCGCACCGCCATGCCGTCTTCGCGCTGGATGGCGGAGACGAGCTTGATAGTCGCAGCGTGGTCGTCCTTGACGCTGGCTAGCGTATCGCGCGCATAGAGCGTTTGATAGCCGACCACGGCCTGCACCCATGCGGGCGCCGAAGAGGAGGACGACTGCATCGACGTCGATGTCGACGTCGCGCCCGACCACATCTCGAACGCCGCGCCCGATGACATCACGCCCGTAAAGAACGCCACCGCCAGCCATCCCATCCCGCCGCGTCTGCGTCCGTACGGTGTGCGCCCACCCTCGTTATGCGATTCGATGAGGGTCTCGACGTTACGAGCGAGGCTCTCGGGTAGAGGTATCGGGCAGAACGATTCGAACGCCGCTTGATACGGCACGTCCGACGCGCGCAGCGCCGCGACACGCGCGGCGACTTCTTCGGAGCGCGCGATCAGTCGCTCCACCTTTGCGCAATGCTTCGTCGACAGCAGATTGTCGACGTATGACATCAGCAATCGATCATCGACATTCATTCGAAATTCACCCTTGCCGCGCCGGATTGCGCCGGCGCGCGAGACTCGTGCGTTACGCCGAATTTTTGCCCCACCGAGATTCTTGCCCTGGCGAGACGGCTCATCACCGTACCGATCGGCACATCCAACACGCTCGCCGCTTCGCGATAGCTGAGCCCTTCCACGGCGACGAGCAGCATGACGGCGCGTTGTGCTTCCGGTAGGGATTCCACTGCGTTGATCACCTGACGGTGAAGCAATTCGCTTTCCGGGTTACGTCCCGACGGATCCTCGAGGTTTTCCACCAAGTCGTCTTGCCATTCCATACTGGCGCGGCCGCGAATCTGCCGCGCTCGAACTTCATTGAGCCAAATCGAGTACATGATGGAAAACAGCCAACTCAGTGCGGATGTGCCGGCCTGCCATTGATGTCGCCGCTCTAGCGCCCGCACACAGGCGCGTTGAACGAGATCTTCCGCATCATGCTGATTCGCTGTGAGACGCAAACCGAAGCGCCACAATCTCGGCAGCATCCCCGGCAACATCGCGGGCAGGTCATTGTCGTCCGTCGACTCCGTTCTCGGTTTCATCCGTCACATCCTTGTATGAAACACCGCCAATGCGTAGAGCGTGGTGCGGTCGAGAGCAAGTCTAGTCGGCGTAGAACTCGGCAACTGTAACAAACCATTCACATCCCATCGCGAGCGTTCTTTTGGGCGATTCAATGGGCCGCCGAGGCGACCTGAACCCCTGTTTGATTCAGCGAGGAGGCGCTCGCGCTCCAGCGTGCGACGAGCGAAGCGATCTTCATCGCATACTCGTCCCGCTCCTTGCGTGCCTCTGAGTGATATGCGCCGACAGCGGTCCATGTATTGCCGTACTTGTTGATTTTTTGCCGAAGATGCCACGCGGCGACGTAGATGTTCGTGCATGCCTCCATCAGCATCGCTTTCGATATGCCATATCGCGCGAGCGCCGTGAGATGCACCGAGTTGATCTGCATGACTCCATAGTCGACCGAGCCGTTAGTGTTGCGATGAACGGCGCCAGCGCGATTGTGTGACTCCTGCCACGCGATGGCGCGCAGAACGGTCGCACTGACATGCTGGTACGCGCCTGCTTCTTCGAAGCAGTCGGCGTTGGCGCTGGGCGCGGCGCTCAGCATCGCCATGCACAGAGACATCAATATCGAAAGCAAGATTGGCTTCATCGCGGCAACCACGACCATCGTAGGTTGGAGCAGATGGTATCGAACGGTTGCATGCGGCCGCGCTTTCAACGCGACGCCAGGATAACAAACGCGAAATGACGTGCGGCACCTGCGGGCGATCAATTGTTTTTGAGTCCGATCAGCACTTTTTCGCGTATAGGCCCCCAGCGGCAAAGATGCGCCCGTACGCGAAGACAAACGCGCGCCGATCGGGTTTACCCCCTCACCAAAATATTCGGCGTCCCGGACAATCGCGCTCCGTTTTCCAACGAACGATGGGTTGCACGCGGGGGCGACCGTGCAGCGCCTATCAGGCATAACCCGACACCACGAAGTGAATACAAGATTCGTCGAAACGTTTGTTACGCTGTGCCGCCTACGCAGCTTTCGCGCGACGGCGAACGTATTGCATGCGACGCCGGCGGCCATCTCCATGCGCATCAAAGCGCTCGAAGACGAGCTTCGCGTTGCGTTGATCGATCGCACCTCGCCTGACTTTCGGCTCACGCCGCAAGGGGAAGGCGTGCTGGCGCATGCGAGAAAGCTGCTCGACAGCGCCCGCGCGCTCGAGCATTTCGCACAGGACGCCGCGCGCGCCACGCCCTGCTTGCGGCTCGGCGTCGCCGAAGCCGTCGTTCATACCTGGCTGGCCGACTACATCCGTGCGCTTCACGACGCTCATCCGCAGATCGACATCGCGCTGACGGTCGACACGAGCGAGAACCTTCGCACACGCTTGTTAGCGTGCGAACTCGACTTGGCGATACAGACGCAAACGAGCGATGCTAGGGGACTCGTTTCGACGGTGATTGGGCACCATGCGATCGATTGGATCGCGCGCCGCGGGTGGCTGGCCGACGCCGGCGGTCGAGCCCTCGGGCAGCGCGAGCAACCCGTGCTGTTGCACGCGCTTGGTGTCAGCCCGAGAGACGAATGCTCCCAGGCCGCCCATGAACTGGCCGCGCAAATCGGCACGCCGGCCACCGACATCAAGATCTGCGCGCTGCCTTCGATTGCTCTGACCATTCAGTTGCTGCGCGATGGATTTGGTGTCGGCGCGCTGCCGACGCTGTGCGTGGCGTCGTTATTGGAAAGCGGAGAGCTCGAGCGTTTGCCGGTCGAGGCAAAACCGCAACCGCTCACTATTACGCTGCTGCACGCGGAGGATGCCAACGAGATGTCGCGCGCGGCCGCGGTCACCGCTCGAACCGTCGGTGGGCGGTTCTGCGCTGCGACGTAGGCATAAGCCGGCGAACAGCAGCGTCGGGCCTGGCGTTTTTGGGTCGCGCTTGCGTTGAGCTTGGCCGAGCGAGCGATGGCGTCCGCACGAAGTAATTGTAAGGAAAGGGGTATACCACTACGGGCAACACTGAGACCGTTTCCTATTCTTAAAGCTACCTGCGCAATCCCTTTTGGCCCACCCGTGATACGTCGGTGGAGGTCCTGTATGGCCAGTCACACGGCGCCTTTCGAAGAGCGAGAGGACTCCCGGCAAATCGGTCTGATCGCTTATAACGGGGTTCAGACGCTTGATGTCGTCGGCCCGATGGAAACCTTCGCGACGGTGCGCCGGAATTTACCGCCCGCTCGCGAAAGCTCCACTATCCCCTATACGATTCAGGTACTTTCGACATCGGGGGGGTTAGTCCGTTCGTCGTCGGGTTTAATGTTAATGACGGCGCCGCTTCCGGATCCGCGCGGGTATTTGTTCGATACCGTACTCGTCGCTGGCGGCACGGGCGTGTGGGATGCGGCGCGGGATACGGAACTGTTGAACTGGCTGCAAAGCGTCGCGCCGCGCGTTCGCCGCATCGGCTCTTTGTGCTCGGGCACATTCGTGATAGCGGCGGCTGGGTTATTGGACGGCTTGCATGCCACCACGCATTGGCGCTATTTCGACAAACTCGAACGCGAATTTCCGCGTATATCCGTCGATCGCGAATCTCTGTTCGTTCGCGATCATAACGTCGTGACTTCGGCCGGTGTGATCGCCGCCGTCGACCTTGCATTGGATATGGTGGAAAGCGATATCAGCAGCTCGATCGCGCTGACGGTAGCACGCGACCTCATGCTCTATCTCAAACGATCCGGCGGGCAAGCGCAGTTCAGCGCTCAATTGACCGGGCAGTTCGCCGGTACGCCGAAGATCGAGCAGGCGATCGGGTGGATGGCCGAACATCTCGCCGAGGATATTTCGGTTGCGGAGGTGGCCGAGCGCAGCGCGATGAGCGAGCGAAATTTTTCTCGGCGTTTCAAGGAAGAGACTGGCGTTGCGCCGCGCGAGTACTTGCGGCTGTTGCGCTTGGATGAGGCGCGGCGGTTGTTGTCGGCCACGTCGCTGCCGGTGGATAAAGTGGCGCGGACGGTTGGGCTCGGCGATGGCGAGCAGATGTCGCGCGTGTTTCGCAAATATCTATCGACGTCGCCGAGCGAGTTTCGCAGCCGGTTCGGGTTTGAGAAGCATATGGGGCGGTCTTATGGGCATTTGCCGAAAGAGGCTGGGGGGGAATTGGGCTCAGGCGCGGCGAGCCGGCGCGAGCCGGAGCCTCGGGCGGGGGCCGCGATGTAGGGGCTCAATGCATGCGCTCCGGAATCGCGCTACGTCGAATTCGAAAATACGAAAGCTCCTTCGCGGTCACGGCCGCGAAGGGCGTCTGTTCGATCTTATGGTTGCGTCAGCTTAAGAAGGGATACCTTCATCCGACGTCACTGATGCGCCACGGCCATTCAGTATATTTCTCTTATCTTGCCGCTCGTTCATCTTGAGCTTGACCATTTTGACTGGATTGACGAACAGGTGTCTAGCGATCGTTCGCGCAGTTTCAGCGGCGCCAGATCCCCGAGCGTCGATGCTCTTTTTCGTTGCGTCGCTGCGATTCGCGTCGAGCTTTCGAACCACTCCAGCCCGATCAGATATCGGAGTGACGCCGGTCGTTTTCTCTATAGCGTTGCCATTCGCGCTCTTGCTCTGTGAACGAACGCCGAGCACCGGGAGTCGAGGCTTCACCGCACGCTGGTCCTCCGACAGCACACCTGCGCACCACGACGGCGCGGGCGTTTTGCCCAAAGATGATGGCGATTGCTTCGGCTTGCCGCGCGCTGGCAGCGGGTCCGTGTAGTTGAAGGCACCCTGGGGTAACCGCACTTTGATGTCCATAGTCCACCTGCTAAACATTATTTCCAAAAAGGCCAAGTACACCCCGGGCCGCAGTTGCCATCTCTTCAGCCAGCTTCGTCACCGATGACGAAGACGGCAGGAAAAGAGGCCGTCAGTGATTGAACACGCTGCAATCGGTACTTATTCCCCTGGCAGCAAACATTTCCGTGACCTTGCTCTCGTTGTGCTGCAGAGCCCGGAGGTCCACACCATCCTCTTCGCACGCGACGCCTTCTTTTCGCGAATGCAAGGGAATTGAGCTATTAGGTTGTCCATCGGGGACGGTCGCGGACAACCCCAAGACGCTTACTCTTTTTTCGTCTTCAATACTCCTTGTTCGCAGCACGAGCCGAATCGAGCGCGGCAGAAATGTATGCTTGGACGTCACGACTTCGTTTAGTGCGCTTTAGGAGACCGAAATGGCACACATCACCGGGCCTAGGCAACAATTTCAAAACATCCTTAGTGAACTCCACTACAACAGATACATTACCGAGGGGGAAAAAACCTCCGCGTGCGGTCAACCGCCAGCCGTGGTCCGAAACCGCACTGTCCCGGCGACCCACCAGCAGCGCGCCGTCTTGGTGAATAAAACGCTTCACAAAGCACGCGAGTTTGCCAAGCTTGGACAGATCACGCAGCCGCAGGAGCACGCACTAGAAGAGCTCGGAAGAGAAATAAAAGAGGAAATAGCTCATAACACTTTTCTCGCAAATCCTAGAAACGAATTCATATGTCAGGGGGACCATTATCAGCTGGTCTATCTTAGAAATGGGAAATTTGCCTGTGTAAATAAAACCGAATACCGGCTACGCCGCGACGGGCTCACATGGGAGTCGAAAAGAGACCCCACTATCTCGTTTCGCGGCACACCCATCTGTGGGTCTATGAGAGTTCCCGCCGATAAGCTCTGCCTCGTTAGTGAAGCTTTGAAACATCGGCCCATCGCGTATGACATTCTGTCTACGTGGCACATTGAAGAACATCCGGCGTGGCAGCCGTTGTATACGGAAAAATTAGCCAAGGCGAGGTTGAACGAATCACATCCTGGCGAGTTCATCATTCATCCCGGTTCGGGTAACAAGACCATTTGCTTAACGTACAAGGTGGAACAAGGCGTCCTCCACGAACGCTTTGACAAGGAGACGGGGTTCCTCGAAGGGGACACGAACGATATCCCTGAAACCATCTACCAACGGATGGATCAGCTCGACCAAGTGAGTCGACAAAGGGGCCGCTCGTGGCTGGTGAGCGAACCGCATCCGCAGTCGAACGGCACAACCGAGGCGCGCCGGGGCCCGATGCTTAGGCATGTCGCTCGGCAAACCGAAATCGCGCCGTCGCAAAGCGTTGCAAACCGGGAACATGTATCTCACGATGAGCTAATGACCGAGGAGCAAGCCAGAGACGAAATACAGCTTTTAGCGCCAGGTTACGCTGTACCGTATCGCATGCCTGACGGCGTTATGCGCATTCTGATCAAGGTGAAGAGCCGCCATGTCAAGGATCCCTATGTTCTCGATCTGCGATACTTTCCTGACAAGCACGAGGTGGCGGTGAAGTCTCGCCAGGGACGCATTAATGCGGCGGAGTATCTTCGAAGTATCGGCGTCACCGAGCCCGTTTTGATTGCGAGGTTCACCGGCGCCACGCGGTGATGGCTATCACGCGGCATCGGCTCGCACCGGAGATCCGTCACCGTCGGAATGCCCAGCTCGCGATCGCCTCTCATTCGCAGCGGCCAACTTACGGCGGAACTTACACCCGCAGGCGTGCGCCGATGCTGGGCGCACATAGAAAAGCCCTCGCAGCGATACTGCGAGGGCCCGGTTATCTAACAATACGCAATCAGATCAATGTTGATAAAATAACGAGTTAATAACCCCATTGTTTGTACGTCTCTTTATCCTTTTCACGCTCTTTGCGCCGTTTTTTCTCCATATCTTTCAGGCGGCTTTGTAAGACAGTCGCTTCATCTTTCTTGCCAAAAATTAAATCCGAAAATTTTCTCTTTAGCGTCCGCTTGGGCGAGACCTGTTCCTTCTTCGGCGACCCTTCAGCTGCATTGACCCTCTTGAAAGCTTCGATGTCTTTCTGGGATACTTGTACGGACTTCATGTGGCGGAGTCCAGTGGGTTCGTCTGGCCTGCCAAGTGCTTGTCTCCTGAAGACCACCGCACCCTCATCTTGTCCAGGCGACAGTTGGCCGACCATGTTCATCACACCTGCGGGCCGGTTCAGTTTCGGTGCCCCACCGAATTGATTCGCTGCATTAGGCGCTTGTACCCGGCCAGCGTATGCCGGGGGCCGGCCCGCTGGTGGGCGAGGCCCCATAGGGTTCGGGCTTTCGAACGTGTTGTTAGTACGATTTTGATAATTTCCGCGAGCTACGGGTCGATTCGACATTGTGGCCTCCTATAGGAGATGTTTGGGACGTTAAACCGAATTGAGGATCATTCCATATCATTCAGGTTCTTTCACACGATAGCGATGCTACTCGCTCATTAACCGGCCCTTGGCCGTGAGCGTCGAAATGTCACGCTGTCATTCATAAAACACCCCCACCCCAACCTTTATTCCGCGCAAATACCTCGATCTCACCCAGCCGCCCCATGCAACGCCCGCAGTTCCTCCAAAAAGCCAGAAAGCGAAATTTGGACGTGCAAGGCGTCGATAAATACGCCAATCAGCAACGCCAACATGAACACGTTCAAAGCGCCCTTGATAGGCTGCGCCAGCTGCGACAGTTCGAGCTTCTCCGCCACGCTCGTCACGAACCCCAACCCCAGATCCACCATCAGCAACACCAACATCAGCGGCGCCGCCACCTTGGCGATCGATTGCATCAACGTATCGGTCCGGTTCAAAACGAATGCTTCGATGACGTTGGTCGCGACCGGCGTCACGCTGTCGAGCGGCCACCAGTGATACGACTCGTAAATCGCACCCAGCAAAAACATCATCCCGCCGAGCATCCAAAACACAGCGATCACCGCCTGACTCAATAGCGTCGACGTCAAGGTGGTTTGCTCGCTGCGGCTGGGGTTCGTGATCTGAATATTGTTGTAGCCCGTCAAATCGTCTACATACACGCCCGCGCCCTCGGCCACCCAGAACACCGTTGACGCGGCGAAGCCGAGCATGAGGCCGATAAACGCCTCCTTCACTCCCACTTCTAGAAGGTAAACACCGTGCAAACGCGGCAACAACCCTTGCTGCCCGTACGCGACGAACGTGCTCCACAGCACAGCCATGCCATTGCGCGTCACGCCTTGCAGCACGGAATTCCCCGTCGGCGGAAAAATCGACATCACCACATAGATGCGCACACTGCAAAGCGAGATCAACGTCACCCCCTGGACGATCGTGTCGCCCAAGGTCGGCAAGCCACCGAACAAATCAACCGCCATAGCCGTGTCCTTGCTTAAATTGCATACCAGGCTCAACGAGATCGACGCGCGACCGAGCGAGCCATCTGTTGTTCGTCGGTTTCTTCATCCTGCAAATCCTCGAGCCGTTGCGCCGCATTCGTATGAATTTTTCGGATACGGCCTTCGTATAGATCGACCTGCGCATCGTTCCGCAAAATCTCGCGCCGCGTCTTCGCCATCAATTGCGCGCGTCGTTCGAGCCCCACCTTCGCTTTCGCTATGTCGGTCTGCAACGCCGCACGGCGCTCCACCACGCTCTCGCGCACCACGCGCAAGCTGTTTAGCTTGAATAGCTCGAAGCGTCCGCCCGACATCAGCGTCTCGATCTTCTTGTCGTAGGTATCGAGCGTGGCTTGGACAGCGTCGATATCCGCTTGGAGTTCCGCCATGCGCCGCTCCAAAGCGACGTAGTCGGCGCGTTGCGCCGCCAGTTCGGCATTGAGCCTGCGCAACACGCCGCGCCTTTTCACCAGTAACGCGTTGAATGCGGCGATCGAGCGGTCGTGCATGATTTACGAGGCCAAATCGCGCAGGGCATCGATCGTCGCCCTAGGCGGCGTGAGATCGCTCGTGCTTTGGTTGAGCAAGCTGCGTATGCCGTCGATTTTGGCGATGGCTTCGTCGGCCAACGGGTCGGAGCCCGGCTGGTACTCGCCGACTTGCAGCAACGTCTCGATCTCACGATGCTTCGCCAACAACCGACGAATATGGCCCGCCGCGTTGACGTGATCGGGCGAGGTCACCTGTGGCATCACGCGGGATAGGCTGGCCAAGACGTCGATCGCCGGATATTGATTGCGCGCGGCGATCTCGCGCGAGAGGATCATGTGGCCATCCAAGATCCCGCGCACTTCCTCCGCGATCGGGTCGGAGCCGCTTTCGTCTTCCGCCAGCACTGTATACAGCGCCGTGATCGAGCCGCGCTCGGATAAGCCCGCGCGTTCCAGCAAGCGGGGCAGCTCCGCAAATAACGATGGGGGAAAGCCGCGCCGTGTCGGCGGTTCGCCTGCGGCTAAGCCGATCTCGCGCTGCGCGCGCGCGAAGCGTGTCAGCGAATCCATCATCAGCAGGACGCGCTTGCCGTTATCGCGGAAGTATTCGGCAACCGCGGTGGCGACATACGCCGCTTTGGCACGCTCGATCGACGATCGATCCGACGTTGCGCAAATGACCACCGAGCGCGCCATGCCCTCGGGGCCTAGGATCATTTCGACGAATTCGCGCACTTCCCGCCCGCGTTCGCCGATCAATGCGATGACGTTGACGTCGCAGCGCGCGCCGCGCGCGAACATGCCCATCAGCGTGCTCTTGCCCACGCCCGCCGGCGCGAAAATGCCCATGCGTTGGCCTTCGCCTAGCGTCAACAGCGCATCGACAGCACGAACGCCCGTAGGCAGAGGCCGGTCGAGCAACGGCCGCGTCATCGGCGCAGGGGGATCCGCGAACACCGGACGCCGGCCGATCGCCACCAATGGGCCACGGCCGTCTAGCGGCTCGCCCAAGCTATCGATGACCCGTCCGAGCAAGCCCGGCCCGACATTGACCGACAGCGGCCGCCCCAGTCCAATGACCAGTGTTTCGCGAGAGATGTTCGTGAGCCGGCCGAACGGCGAGAGCAGCGCCTGATCGCGCGAGAAGCCAATCACCTCGGCATAGGTCAAGAGTTCGCCGCGCGCCGTGCGCAGTTCGCACAGCTCGCCGGTTCTCACTTCGAGGCCCACGACGCGAATCAGGGTGCCGATCACTTCCAGCACTTTGCCCTTGGTTGCGTAGGCTGTTTGCGTGAGCTCGTAAGCGATCGCGTCGGCTAGACTGTTCAGCTCGCCATGGGAATCGTCGTCGGCAGCCGTCCTCGGTTCTGAAGGGGCGGGGTTCACGGCCTATCCTCGTCGTCGAGATCGTCGATGGCCGATCGCAGGCCGTCTAGATCGATATCGTCGGAATCGTCGAACTCAGCGTAATCGTCGTCGTCCGATTCGACGCCGTCGGCGTCGGCATCGACCTTGCGCAAATCGCCGGATGAAGGGTCAAGGGCGGCGTCTTCCTCGTCCTCTTCTTCCTCGTCATCCTCGTCGTCTTGATCGTCGATGTCATCAAGCTCGTCGTCATCTTCGTCTTCGTCGTCTTCCGCACGCTCTTCGCTGGCATCGAATCCAATCGCCGTCTCATCCGCGTCGACACCGTTGTTCCCATTCGCCTCCGACCGCTCGACCGCTCGCGTCACGGCATCGCGGACCGCATTGAGCTGCACATCGAGGCTGGCGTCGACGATGCCTAGATCCGATTCGCACAGGCAACTGCCCAGCGCCAAGGTACGATCCGGCGAGACCGACAACACCACCGCGCGCCCGCCCTTGTTCCATCCCGCCGAAGCGAGCTTGAACTCGCGCTGCGCCACCTCGTAATCGTCAGGATGAACGCGTACTTTCAAGTAATCGGCCCCTTCCACGAGGCGCTCGACAGCGGTGACCGCGCGCGCGAACAACACGCTGCGATCTTCGTGGCGCGTGATCTGCTCAACGGCCGCCACGACCAACTCCGCCATGCGTTCGCGCAATGAGATCTGCACGGCTTTACGGTCGCTCATGGCCTGCGCCGAACGCGCAAACCATTCTTCGGCGGCACGCCGTATTCCATCTTCATAGCCGCGGCTCGCGGCATCGGCGTAATCGGTCTGCGCGCGCTCGAGAAGTTGCTCCGCATCGCTTTCCGCCCGAGCGATGATCCCCGCTGCTTGCTCGCTAGCTTCCGCGAGGAGCTGCTCGCACTGCGCGTAGGTGGCTTCGACCGATTCGTCGAGCGCGATAGCCGCCGCATACTCTTCCCGACGCAGCACGCGGGCGCTAACGCCAATGCCGGGCCGTGCGTCGGCCGAGACGGCTACCCTAGACTGTCGAAGCCAGATGACCATGTCCGTTGCCCAAACCAATGCTTGCGTTGAAGGAAAACGCGCTCGTTGTCAGCGCCGTATGCGCGCTCTTCGAATAGCGCGCGATGTGCGATCCAAGGCGTCGTGTCGAGCTCGCGCGGAAGCGCGAACCGTAGCAGCCACGATGGCCCTCGTTGACTCGTCCGCTCGTCGCATGCGAATAGGTTCCAGCCTTCCCACGCCAACTGCGAGGCCGTGAGTGCGCCAAGCTCGGGTGCATGGCCGCTACGCGTCAAGCGCTCGACCTTGGGCGCGTCAGGCATCGCTTGCAGCGCGCGAACGAAAAACGTCGCGTCGTGCCCCGCCCACTGGCTCACACGCTCTCGGCTTGGCCGATCGATCCAGCTGCGTAGTTCGGCACGCCGAAAAAGCAACGCGCGGATTCTGCAAAGATCGAGCACCTCGTGTACCTCCAGCATGCCAAGCACCTCGGTGGCGCTCGTATCGAAGCTGGCGAGAGGCGGCGCGCTTACGCCGAAACGTTCCGCGACGGCGAGGCTAAGCTGCGCGCGCCCCGCCGCGTCGACAGCCAGTTCCACGACGCCCGGCGGAATCACGCCCGCCAACCAACTCGGATCGATCCATTCGATCAAGGTGCGCAGGTTTCGCTCATAGCGCCTGAGCAAGACGGCCAACCGACGTGCGACGTGCGCCTGGCCGTCGTGCGCGATGCGCATGTCAAGGCGCGCATCCATCGCTCTTCCCCCTTACGCTCGATTCGCCGACTGACGTTTGCGTAGCTTGGCGATCATGCCGCTCGCTTCACCGAGAAGGTCCACGCCGCCTTCGCCGCTACCGCGCCGCATCAGAAGCAGGAGCGCGGTGGCGATGACCACAATACCGGCGATACCCGCTCCGATCATCAATGTCCACGGCAAAGCATGGCCCGCCGGTTTGTTCGACATGATGTCGACCGGATTGGCGGGCACGAGAATCACGCTGACTTGATCATATGAAAGCCCTTCCACGCTATGCGTCACCAGGTTTTTGATCTGCGGCGTCAGCAAAGCGAGATCGGCAGTGGGGCGATACTTGATGAAGACGGAGGCCGAGGACGGTTTGGTCACCTGTGCGAGCGGATCGTTGTTCGGCAGCACAACCTGAACGCGCGCCGCCACCACGCCGTCGATCTTCGACAGCGTATCCGACAGCTCCTGCGATACGCCATAGATAAACCGGACGCGCTCTTCGGTAGGTGTCGAGACGAGCCCGTCCTTCTTGAACAGATTGCCCAGATCGTCGAACTTGGCGCGCGGCAACCCCCGCGCGCGCAAGATCTGCACCGCTCGCACGATATCGCCGTCGCCCACGGAAACGGTCCACGTCTTGCCAGCATCGGGCGTGGACTTCTCGGCGTCGATGCCTTCTTCAAGCAAAGCCGCCGCCATTTCATTGGAATCGACTTCGGAGAGGTTGCCGTAAAGCTCTTTGCGGCAACCGGCCAACGCGAGGACGATGCACAGAATCGCGAAGAGCTTGAAGGAGAAGCCGCGTCGTTGTGTCGGGAAAGTCATCATTGATTCTTCATCAACGTCTCAACGGCGTCCTTCGACGATTTCACGACCGCCATCTTCACTTCCATATTGACTTGGAGCATCGCCGTCTCGCTGCTTACCTGAAGCGCCGCCGCGGTGAATTGGTTGGTGCTCATCGAGCTTTGATGCTCCATCAAGAAGCTGATATCGGCTGGCACTTGCTGCAGCGCGTTGTCTTGGTCCGTCACGAGCTTGGTCACCAGCGATTGCGAATCAGGCCCATCCACCGGCGCCGTCAGCTGACCTTGCTGCATCAGCGCGGCGAACTTATCCCCGCTCTGGGCGGTCACCGACGTCCCGCTCGATGCTGGCTGCTGAGTCAGCGCTTGCAGGGTTTGCATCACATTCACTTCCATGATTCGCTCCGGACGGATTGAAGAACGCGCAGGGCCGCCGCCGTTATAGCCTGAGGTAATTCGGCGATGCCGCGGCGTTGTCCTGCGGCGCACGCTCTTGCTGGCCGACGTTCGCTGCAGCCGCCGTCTCGGCCGCCTTCGCCGCACGCTCTTCCTTCATATCGAGCATCGATTGCGGCTCGACGAACACGCCCGTTTGGAGCGCCGCTTGCACCGCATTCGTGTAGTCGTTTTGCGCCAGCACAAGGCGGGCAAGGCCCGTCGCGTTCGGCGATTCGTCCGCTTCCAGCACCTCGTTGATGACGACCTTCCATTCAGGATCGCCGGCCGCGCTCAGGCAATATCCGAGCAGCGCTTTGCTGTCCGGGTAGCATTGCTTGCTATCCGCCAGTGTGCGGAACAACAGCCCCGCTTCCATCCACTGCCCCTTCGCCACGAGCAACAAGCCCTCGAAAAGGCCAATCTCGGGAACGTCGGGCATCAGGATGCGCACAGCCGTCAATAGCTGGTCGACATCTTCGAGGTTCACGCGCGGCCGCGGGAAATCCGTAATCAGCGATACGCTCAGGGTTTCGATCAGGCCGCGCAACACGCGCCGGTCGCACGCCAAGTAATCCTCGTTGTCCATACACTCCTCTCGACGAAATGGGCGCATGGGCTATGCGCGTGAGAACAAACTTAGCAAATGCGAACGGCCGTAATCGCAGCGATGCGAAACGCGGGCGGCCCGCACGAAATCAAACCCGAAGCTCGCTCGCCCAGCGGCGCGCCCAGTCATCGACCATGCCGCGTAGGCAGTTGATTTCGGGTTCGTGCGCGCGGTTTTCGCATTGCGTGCGGGACGATCGCATCGCCCGCGCTACCTTGTCGCTCACTGCCGCGAAGCACGCTCCACGTTGATTCAACGTTAATCACGGAGCGCCCCCGCCCGAAGGCAGCGACGCGAGGCGACGGCGATGAGCGACGAAAAGACGGAAGAAGCAACCCCGCATAAGCTGCGCAAGGTGCGCCAGGAAGGTCAGACCTTCAAGAGCGAAGACCTTGCGCGCTGCGCTGCTCTCGCGGCTGTCGTCGGAGGAATGTATTTCGGCGAACGCAACGCCACCGATTCCTTCCATGGGGTCGTCGGCACTGCGCTCGGCTTTGTTACGCGCGAGCACAGCGACGCCTCGCTCTTTGCGTCGCTCAGCGACATCTTCTTTGCGGCTTGCCGCGTGGTGCTACCGCTCGTCGTCGCCGCGATGCTCGCCTCGACGCTCGCCCGCGTCATGCAGATCGGCTTCCAGGTCAGCTTCAAACCGATCGAGCCGAAATTCGAAAACGTCAACCCGGCCACCGGAATGAAGCGCATTTTTTCGATGCGCTCCCTGTTGACGCTCGGCCTCACGATCATTAAAGCGGCCGCCGTCGGCACCGTGATGTGGTTCGCCATTCGTCAGCTTTTTCCGCTGGTCTCCGGCGCGGTGTTTCAGCCGCTCGGCGCGCTCATCCGCGTGATTTGGGACGTGATCGTCAAGTTGATTCTCGTGGCGGTCGGGGTTTACCTGATCGTCGGCGCGGTCGACTTTCTCGTGCAACGCATGCTGTTCATGCGGCAGCAACGGATGACAAAAGACGAAGTCAAGCGCGAATTCAAGGATTCCGAGGGCGATCCCATGCTCAAAGGCGAGCGCAAACGCCTAGCGAAGGAAATGGTGATGACCAATGCGCCGAAAAGCCTCGCGTCAGCCAATATGCTCGTCGTCAATCCGACCCACTATGCCGTGGCCGTTCGATATCGCGCGGACGAATGCCCCGTGCCCGTCGTGATCGCCAAAGGCGTCGATGCTCAGGCGGCCATCCTGCGCCGTCTCGCCGACGAGGCGGGCGTGCCGATCGTCGCCAATCCCCCCGTCGCACGCGCGCTCTACAAGGTGCCGACCGACGCCCCCATTCCCGACGAAATGTTTGAAGTGGTCGCCGCGATTCTTCGCTGGGTCGACGGCATCGGCGCGAAGCGCCAACTGCCGTAGGCTAGCTTTTGCTACTGGACGTTGCTCATGTTGAAATCATTCAAATTGCCTGCCGTCGGCGAACTCGGCATCGCCGTGCTCGTGATTGCGATCGTCTCGCTGATGATTCTGCCGCTTCCGACCGAGGCGATCGATTTGCTGCTCGCCGTCAACATCACAATCAGCGTGACGCTGCTGATGGTGACGATGTATGTGGGCAGCATCGTTTCGCTGTCGGCCTTCCCGTCGCTGCTGCTCTTCACCACGCTCTATCGGCTTTCGCTCAACATCGCCTCGACCAAGTCGATTCTGTTGCATGCCGACGCCGGTCACATCATCGAAAGCTTCGGGCAGCTCGTGGTGGGCGGCAATCTGGTCGTGGGGATGGTGGTGTTCGTCATCATTACGACGGTCCAGTTCATCGTGATCGCGAAGGGCTCCGAGCGCGTCGCCGAAGTGGGCGCGCGGTTCACGCTCGATGCGTTGCCCGGCAAGCAGATGAGCATCGACGCCGATTTACGCGCCAATCTGCTCACGCCGGACGAAGCCCGCAAGAAGCGCTCGCATCTCGCGATCGAAAGCCAATTGCACGGCGGTATGGACGGCGCGATGAAGTTCGTGAAGGGCGATGCGATCGCTGGCCTCATCATCACCCTGATCAACATCGTCGCGGGCATTGCGGTGGGTGTGGCGTACCACGGCATGACGGCCGGCGAAGCGGCGAATCGGTTTTCGATCCTATCGGTCGGCGATGCGATGGTGTCGCAGATCCCCTCCCTGCTGATCTCGGTAGCGGCCGGTGTGATGATCACGCGAGTGGCGGACGACAGCGGCAACGACAGCCGCTCGCTGGGCGCGGAAATCAGCCATCAATTGAGCGGCAACTCCCGCGCGCTGTTCTTCGCCGCGCTCCTACTGCTCGGTTTCGCCGCCGTGCCTGGCTTCCCGGCCCCGCTGTTCATCCTGTTGTCCGCGTTGTTGGCGTTCGTCGGCTACCGGCTGCAGCGCGCGCCCGCGCGTAAGAAAGATGCATCGACTTCCGCTGCCGTCAGTTCGATGCAACGCGCCGGCGCCAAAGGCGAAGCCCCCGGCATCCTGCCGCGCGCGCCGCAATTCGCGTGTCCGATCGGCGTACGGCTCGCTCCCGATCTTGCGGCGAAACTATCCGCTGAGTTGCTCGACGAGGCATTCGATGCCGAACGGATCAAACTGCAAGAAGCGCTCGGCTTGCCGTTTCCGGGCACGACGATGTGGATACAGCACGATTTGCCGAGCCGTACATTCGAAGTATTGCTCAGCGATGTCCCGTGCTCGCGCATCGAGCTGCCCGCGGGAAAAGTACTGTTGCCTGACGCCGGGCGCACGCCCGAGTTGGTCGCGAAATGCCAAGCGCATGCGGCGGTCTGCGGCTTCGAGCCCAGCTATTGGATCGACGAGCGCGCCGTGCCGTCCGGTTCGAAAGGATGGCGCGCGGAACAAGTCATCGCGCGCGAAACGATTCGGCTATTGCGGTCTAAGGCACATCTGTTCGTCGGGATCCAAGAAGCGCAATGGATGTTGGATCAGCTCAATACGGAGTATCCGGGCATCGTCGCCGAAGCGCAGAAGGTCGCTCCCGTGCAGCGGGTGGCCGAAGTGCTCAAGCGCCTGCTCGAAGAGGGCATCTCGATCCGCAACATCCGCACGATCGTCGAAGCCCTGATCGTGTGGGCGCCGAAAGAGAAGGACACGTTGATGCTCACCGAGTATGTGCGCGGCGAATTGTCCCGTTTCATCGCTTATCACGCCACCGGCGGCGAGCGCGAATTGCGCGCGGTGCTGTTCGATGCATCGGTCGAGCAACACATCCGCCAATCGCTGAAGCAAACGCCGACCGGCAATTTTTTGGCGATGCCGCCTGACGATATCGAGTATTTGACGGAGCAGATTCAATCGATCGTCGGCGCGACGCCGCAAGAGAAAGTGGCGCTCGTCACTTCGATGGACGTCCGCCGCTATGCACGCCGGATGATCGAAGCACGGATCGGCTGGCTGCCCGTCTACTCGTATCAAGAGCTAGGCGAGCATGTCGACCTTCAACCGCTCGGACGCGTCACGTTTTGACGAGGCAGCGATCCCATGTCCCATCGCGTAACGAACCGCGCCCGTGTCATCGTGGCCGAGCTCGACGAATTCCATCGAAGAGGCCGGCCGCGCCGCGACTATCGCGCGTTGCTACAGCGGGCCAAAGCCTACCGCGTGGCGCAGGATTCCGACGGCGCGGCTGAGGAAGAGGCGCAAGCGGAAGAGGCTACATCGCTTGAAGACGCGGCGCCGGCCGCTATACCCATCGCGAGCATCACACCGGATTCGCCGAACACGTCACGCGAAGAGACGCGATCCGGTTTGCCCACGACGCGCCCGAAAACGCTTCATGCCGCGCGCGTTTCGACTGCGCCTTACGTTGAAGCGCTCGCGGAACACCATGAACGCTCGGTGCGAACCATCGAATGGCTCGCCGCGCGTGTGGGCGATTTCTGCGCCGATCCTGCCGTGATCGGAAGCGGCATTTGGACGACTCGATTGAAGCTCGACCCAGCCGTTCTGCCCTATTGCACGCTCGAACTCATGCTTTCGCATTTCCAGGTCAGTCTTCGGTTTGATGCCGACGACCCCTCCTCCAAGCAACTAATCTTGGACAACAAGGCGTTGCTGCAAACACGGTTGACAACGACGTTCGTGCGTCTTGGTTTGCAGCGCACGATCGAAATCGTCGTGTGAGCGGCGCGAAGGACGCATAGGACATTTTTGAGGAAGCGGCATGACGGGCGAGCAACGTACGAACGGCGAAACGCCAGACGCGGCGCCGATACGTCGCCTGGATCATCGCCCCGCACTGTGGCCGCAACTGAGCGCCGTTCAAGCCCGCGTCGCTCGATTGCTCAGCGATGCGAGACTGCGGCAAGCGCTCGACCTCGACACGTTCGACGTATCGACGAGACCTACGCCGGCATGGCGCACTCCCGGCGCGATCGAATTGGAATGCGACGGCTCGCATGCCACGGTCTTTGTCGATCTCGATACGCTGCCCGCCCTCAAGATCGCCGCTTCCAACGGAAGTGGCGGCGCGGATGAGCCGTTGACACTAGCCATCGCACAGCTACTCGTCAAACCCGTCTTGAGAGGACTCGCGAAATACGGGCTCGACAACGTGCGCGTCAGCGGGCTTCGGAAAGTGGCGACCGCTCAACTGCAAGAGCGCGCTTTCACGCTCGCCGTTGCACTCGGCGAATGGCGCATGCAATGCCTGCTCGGCGAACTCGGCGAGCGCTGGCTCGACGGATTCGAGGCTCGTGTGCGCGCGGTTCGCTTGCACGACCTCAGCGCGCTAGCCGCGATCAACGTGCCAAGCCGTTTGCGACTGGGCACGCAAGCTTGCAGCATCGCGCTATTGAAGACACTCAGATGCGGCGACGTACTGCTTCCCACCATCGCCGCCGGCGCTCAGGCGTTGCTCGCTGAGCCCAGCGCCGCCATCACGCTATCGGCGCGCTGGGGAGCGGCAGGCTCCCGTCCGCTCACCGCGGCCGTATCGATTTCGGGCAATGCGATGACTTTTTTGGAGACGCCTCACATGACGGATGACATCGATCAAAGCCCAGACGATATGGCTGACCACGAGAACGCGGTCGAGCTCGAACAACTGGAGTTGCCGGTTCAATTCGAACTCGATGCGGTTTCGCTCCCGGTGGCGTTGCTCGCTTCGCTACGCCCCGGTTACGTCGTCGAGCTGCCCACCGTCGTACGTGACGCGCGGGTGCGGCTTGCCGCCTATGGACAAACGATCGGATATGGAGAACTCGTCTCAGTCGGCGAGCACCTCGGCGTACGCATCGTTCACTTGGCCGATCTCCATGATTCAGTTCAATGACGTCACCGGTCTCATCATCCTCGTCACGGTGGTCGGCCTCGTGCCGTTCGTGGCGATGGTGGTCACCTCGTACGCGAAGATCGTCGTCGTGTTGGGCCTGCTGCGCAATGCGCTTGGGGTGCAGCAAGTTCCGCCGAACATGGTGCTCAACGGCATCGCGATTCTCGTTTCGGCCTATGTGATGGCGCCGGTTGGCCTGCAAGCGATGTCCTCGCTCGAGGCGAATCGAACCGCAGCCGATTCTTCGTCGCAAGTGGTCGTGCAAGCGCTAGGCGCAGCGAAGGAGCCCTTCAGGGAATTTCTGAAGAAGCATACGAACACGCGCGAAAAGCTGTTCTTCTTGCGCTCGGCCTCGGCGATCTGGCCCGCCGATATCGCCTCGAAGCTGAGCCAAGACGATCTGATCGTGCTGGCGCCCGCCTACACGCTGACCGAAATGGCCGACGCGTTCAAGATCGGCTTCATGCTTTACGTAGCGTTTATCGTGGTCGATCTGGTGATCGCCAACGTGCTGATGGCGATGGGCCTGAATCAAGTCCAGCCGACCAACATCGCCATTCCATTCAAGCTATTGCTCTTCGTCGTCATGGACGGATGGTCGACGCTCGTTCATGGCCTCATCTTGACCTACCGATAGAACCGATCATGGACGTAGAAAACTTGCTGCGGCTCACGAGCGAAGGCTTGCTGTTATGTATGTACGTGTCGTTGCCTATCGTCGCCGTTTCCGCGCTGACAGGTTTGCTGATTTCATTCCTGCAAGCGGTTACTTCACTGCAGGACCATAGCTTGTCGTATGGAGTGAAGCTGGTCGCTACCGCAGCGGTCACGCTACTGCTCGCACCCTGGGGGGCAGCGGCGATTCTGCGTTATGCCAAGCAGCTCGTCTCGATCGCGGTGCCGACATGACGCGCATCACGGATGGCTATACGGCTGCGGCCACCCTCCAAACGCTCAACGAAGAGCAACGCCTAGACAAGGCGCGCTTGCGCCTGCGCAAGCGCCGCAATGCGCTGTTCCGAGCCGCGCAACGGCGCGAGTTGGAACGCGCGCAGCAACTGCGCACGCGCGCACTGGCGAAGCGCGGGCTCAAAAAATTCTCCGCCAAAAAGCCGGCGAAGCCGCATGCCCAGGCTCACCCGCATGCGGCGCACCACAAGCTGCCGTCGAGGCGCGAGCACATCGATCCGCACCGTCATCTAGTGGCGCGGCGCGAACCGGACCAAGGCCAGGGGCGGCAGCAAGGCGGCAACGATTCGAATCAGCAACAGCAGCAAGGCGGCGAACAACAAGAACGCGAGCAAGGACAATCGCGGGACGAGGAGCAGCAACGGATCACTGGAGCGCGCGGCGCTAGCAAAGCGGGCGAGCGCGCACCCATGCGAATCACGGCCGCGCGAACCGCCACCGCCCTTGCTGAAACGGCCGTCAAACCGCGGCCTGGCGAGATTCAGGCTTTGGTCGCAGGGTACGGAGACCCCGCGCAAGCCGAAGACGCTGCGCGCCAGGCCTACTTCAACGCCTGCAGCGCTGCCTGCAACGAAGCGAATCAGGGCTTACCCTCCCCCCCGCATCCGGCGGAGGGGCTCAACGATGTGCAACGTCGCAATTTGTTGCTCCCGCTCCTGCTGCTTCATCCCGAGCAACGTCTCGAGGACGTTCTCGGTCGACTCGCGCGCATCGAATCCGTGGCCCGCCGATCGCCTCCGATCGACAAAGCCGAGGGCGCAGGCAACGCCAACCCGTCGGCTTCCCGCGCAACGAAAAAATTTGCCGAAAGCGTCCGCGCCGCCCAGATCGATCTGCTTACCGCGTATGCGGACAATGGAATTTCTCCGACAACCGGCTTCGATGAAGTCAAGAAGCATCTTCACCAGACGTACCCCGCCGATGCGAAATCGCGGTAGCCGATAACTACGTTCGCGTCGCGAATGCATCGTTTCGCGTCCGCCTCCGCATCGCTCAGACTCAATGGCTAGAGTGGTTACAACGGTAGACAAGCTGCATCGGTCATCGATAACCCTCACTTGGCACACAGTCTATGAAGATCCTTCGCGTATTGACCGGGGTGCATGCAGGCGTCCAGGTTCGGCTGAACGATGGACAGCACTATGTTGTGGGCGCGGGTGACGAAGCCGACATCTGCATCAGCGATTGGCACGGCGCCAATCTACTGCTGGCGGTGGACGAAACGGGCGTTGTCCGCGCCACCCATGGCGGCGCCGACGATGGCATGGACGCCTCGGAATCCGGCCCCGCCGTCCCGGTCTTGATTCCCGATTTGGTCGCCGTGAAATTCGACGACACGGTGCTCTGTGTCGGCCCGGCGGAAATGGCCTGGCCCACCGATGTCGATCTGCTGGCGCCGCTCTGGACGCCGAAAGCGCCGGCGAAGCGGCAGGGGGCCAAGACGGGGCGTTTGACGCTGATCGTCGGCGTCGCGTCGGTCGCCGGCCTGATGGGCGTAGTCAGCGTGGCCGCGATGTTGCCGGGCGCGCGCGTGGCGCCGGCGCAAGGGGCCGCCAATCCGGCCAACCTGCCGATGTACGCCGCCAAGCTCGACACGATGTTGCACGCGGCGGGCTTGGCCGATTTGCATGCGGCGACGGAAGGCCACGCCGTCGTCGTGAAAGGGATTGTGCGCAACGATACCGACGATGCGCTCGCCAAAGCGCTGATCGGGCGCGCGGACGGATCGACGGTCGTGCGCCGCTACGACGTCGCCACCGTCGACGCGCAAAACCTTCGGGATTCGTTGGCGACGCCCTCGGTGAAGGTCGAATACTCGGGCCAAGGCATTTTTACGGTAACGGGCGCCGTCGCGGCGCCGGCGAAGGTGCGACAGGCCGTTGACGGCCTGCGGCCGGAGCTCGGCGCGAACGTAAAACGCATCGACGTGGCGATTACGCAAGCGCCGCCGCCGGAGCAGCCGGTGGCCTATTCGGGGCTCATCGAATCGGCCGGCATCCGCTATTTCGTTTCGCCCGACGGCACCAAGCACATGATCGACGTGCATGACGCTATGCACTGAGTAGAACCGCAGGGCGGTGTGGGGCAAACCGCGGTGATCGGCACGGCGGCGAGCATTTCAATCGGCAGGGGATGATGCAAGCAAAGGAGACTAGCGTGTTCGAAGCCCTAGAGGAAGTAGCGGATGACCTCGATCAACTTGATGCGACTTTGAGGTCGCCGGACGTCGCGAAGCGCGTCATGGCGATTTGCAAAGCATTCGACGCAACGGCGCAGCGGATCGGCGATGCGACGCCCGCCGCCGCTTCGGAGCGCGCGCGCAGCGATATGCAGCGCTTGTTCCATGGAATGATTGCGGCCCGTCAACTGTTAATCCAATTAGCGGTGCGTCAAGCCAACGCGTAGTCAGTTCTCTATGCGGCCGCTATACGGGAAGTCAAGCTTAGGAAGTATGCCTCCGTAGGAAAACGGCACGAGAGTCGCCGCTGCTGCGCGGGGTTCAATATGTGGAGGGTCTTGTTATGAGTATGGGAAATCTCTTCGGCTCGCTGATGTCGGCCGGCAACACGGCTAGCGCACTTGGCCAAGCCGGCCAAACGCAGGCGCAGATGGACGCGCTCACGCAAGCCGGCATTCAGGTTGCCAACGACGCGGCGATGAACCAGTTCAAGATGCAGCTGGCGCAGGCTTGGCAGGAAATCCTCAAGAGCGTCGGCTCGATGATCAAGAACGCGGCGGCTCCGGCGGCATAACGCGTGGTCGAACGACCGGCCCAGTGGCGCGTCTGCTGGGCCGGTATTTTTTTCATTTAGTGCGCCGCCATGAGTTCGGACCGCTACACGGAACTGATCCAAGAAGTCTGTGCGATCGTCGATATTCCCGACGTGAAGTTCGTACTGCAAACGAGAACGCTCGAAGTCGAAGGCTTCGAGGCCCGGATCGAAGTGTTCGACAACGATCCGGAAGCGGTGTATGTCAATTTTCACTTCGGCTGCATCACGGCCGGACGCACGCTGCATGTGTTTCGCCTCATGCTGGAAGCCAATCTTCTGATCTATGCGCAAGAACAGGCGCAATTGGGTCTCGACAGCGATACCGGCGGCATCATTCTTCTTTCACGTCTCCCGCTCACCCCCGATGTCACCGGCGAGGTCGTGACCGATTTGCTGACCCACTATGCGGAGCACGGGCGGTACTGGCGCACGAACATCATCGAATCGCCCGATGACATGTTCAACGGTTTGGCGAACGGCGATTACCGCTGGCTGCGCGGATAGCGCCCCGCCGAACGCGTCGGCGCCAGCCGGCTAAACGAATCGTTCACCTGGCCGGTAATGCCAGACCCTTGTCCGATATGGGGTTCCGGGCAATCCCTGACACCCTCGCCACCTCAAACCGCCCTTCCCGAGCGCCGTCCGAAACGCACATGACTCTGGCCGAATTGCGAATGTCTGGCCGCAAAAACGCACAACTCTATGGCCGAATCGATGCACGTTGGTTGTGTACCTTAGAGCATGTAGGAACCGGAACTAACGACCGTATCGAAGTCAACCTTGGGGTGGTGAGATGCATCCGGAATTCACAACAGAAGTGCGGGTCGTCGTGGCGCAAGCGCGATCGAACCGAGCTCAGCCGTCGAGCATAGCAGCGGCCCTCAGCGCAAAGGGATACCGGGTGGCCGTCTTCGAAGACGGCGTCGATGCGCGCTCCCACCTCGCCGATTTTTGGGCCGACCTAGTGATCGTCGAGCCAGACTTGCCACGCCTTTCGGGCAAGCAGTTGCTCGCATGGATTCGCAGCCGCTCCAACGGCGCCCCGCTGCCTGTCGTCTTCCAACTGCCGGCGCACGCCGAGCAGGAAATAGTCGATATCCTCGATCTCGGCGCCGACGATTTCTATATGCTGCCGGTCGAGCCCGAAGTTCAGATCGCAAGGCTTAGGGCATTACTGCGTCGTTACGACGCCGCTTGCATGCGCACGCGTAACCTTGTGATCGGCGGCTGCATCTTGAACCGCGCCGATCAGACGCTCATCAAGGACGACGTCGCGTATCGCCTCGGCGATAAGCAGTTCGCGATCTTGTGGCGGCTGGCCGCCTACAGCGGCGCAGTGGTTCAACGTCAAGATTTGCTCAGCGCGGTGTGGGGCAACTCGGCCGAAGTCGAAACGCGCAAGGTCGACATGTATATCAGCCGCGTGCGCGCCTGCTTGAAAAAGATCGGCGTGGCGTGGGCGATCGAATCCGCCTATGCGTGCGGCTATCGCCTCGTCACCTGCAGCGAGCGCTCCAGCGCCGCTTCGACATGGAACACGTCGAGCTCGGTGCATGCGGCAGCACACCGCGGCGCCTTCAACTCGATGCAAGCGGCGGCTTGATCATGGTCATGGGAACGATGCGCGCTCGCTGGGTGGCCTTGGCTTGCATCGCGGGATATACGCAGATGCATCACGCGCTGGGCGCGGGAACCGAGCAACGCGTCGTCACCGCCGTTGCCCGCATCCCACTACGCTTGGCGGTCGCCGCCGATCGCACCGTCAACGACGGCTCGCACTGGGTCGTCATCGACGGCCTCGCCACCACATTGCGCAAACGCATTCTTGCGAAGCGGGGGATCGACGCGAAGGTGGGCGCCGGACGCGCCGATGACGAACCGACGTTGCCGATCGTCGAAGCCGACCAACGCACCAATTCGATCATCGTGCGCGATAGGGTGGAAGACCTCGCAGCCGATGTCGAGCTCGCGAAAGCGCTCGACGTAAAACGCGAAAGCTTGCAGATCGATGTCCATGCTATCGATATCGATCGGGCTTCGTTCGCGCGGATCGCCAAAGATTGGGCCGGCGCCTATGCCGAAGCGGAGCCGTCGTCGTCCGACACGCATTGGCACAGCGCGGTCCTCGACGATCGCGGGCAAGCTCTACTGGCTCGCCTGGCCGCTGAGGACAACGCGCGCCCGGTCATCGAACAAGCGCTGACAGCGATCAACCGCTCAAGCGCATCGATCGAGCGCAGCCGCTACACGAGAGAAGCACCCAGCCAGCAACCTGGCGAGACATGGAGCGTGCAGACGTGGCGCTTGACGATACGGCCTGTCGTCGTCGCCGAACACGGCGTGACGCACGTCGGCTTGAGCGTGGTGGGTCAAGCGGATGAGCGCGCGCAGGCCACCCTCGCGGACGGGCAGGCGCTGGCGCTCTGGTTCGGCCTGGATCTCGATGATCCGGCCCTCGCGCGAATTCGACTGTTTGTCCTGGCCCCTCGCACGGAACATGATGGCGCGACCAATCAGGCGAACGATGCATCGCTGAAGTCGGACGGCGGTGAAGGCGTCAAAAGTAGCAAGCAGTACGCGGTAATCGGTGAACCGTAATAACCGTAAGAGCCGTAATCAGCCGTATGCAGTAAAACGTTGAATCACGCCGCGTGCGCCTTGCGTCGACATCGGATGCAACAAGCAAAACGGCACAGCATGGCAGAGATGATCATGTCGAACTCGAGCAGCGCATTGCGATCACTAGTGGACAAATGGTTCGGGCCCACGCGGAGCGTGCCGGTGCGTGTGACCAGATTCAGCCGTACGCGCGCGAGCGGCGTGCGCTACGTGTCGATCAGCGCGCCCCTTGAGACGACGCCGTTCGAGATTCACTTCTTTCGGCACCTCGACGGCAAATGGTGCGTTTTTCCGCCGCCCGAAGAACGTCCTGCGATTGGCATCGTCAGTCGAGCCCATCCGTCCTTTCAATTGGTAGGTGCAAATTGAAACGCAATTGGACGCACCCGAGAACCCGAGGCATTCGCGCCACGGGGCAGCGCTGTCAACTGGAAGCCGTCCCTGCGATTCGCTGCTTGATCGGAGGCTCGCGCCTGGCCCATCAAACTCGCGTGTTGAAGCGGACGTCGCTGACGAACGTGCTGTGGATGCGTGCGATGCCCCGCGGCGGATGCGGGGCTATGGAGTCGTAGCCCCTGGCGTAGGCCAGGGGCCGGTTGCGGGCTAGTGCGATCCGCCGCCGTGACCACCGCCACCGCCATTTCCGCCGGCGCCGCCACCGTGGCCGCCGCCGTAGCCGCCGCCGTTACTGCCGCCTGAGCTGCCACTGCCCGAACCACCGCTGCTGCCGCCGCCGTGGCCGCCGTTGCCGCCGCCACTGCCGCCGCCCGAACCGCCACTGCCCGAACCACCGCTGCTGCCGCCACCGTGGCCGCCGTTGCCGCCGCCACTGCCGCCGCCCGAGCCGCCACTGCCCGAACCACCGCTGCTGCCGCCACCGTGGCCGCCGTTGCTCCCGCCGCCGCAGCTCCCGCCGGACCCGCCGCCTGAGCTATGGCCACCACCGCCGTTGTTACCACCGCCGTTGTTACCACCGCCGTTGTTGCCGCCGCCGTTG
>Ga0157369_10000483_pt1 | contig 52815 bp, 37 predicted proteins | sample C25metaG_FD_113461 | JGI IMG/M metagenome (GOLD analysis project Ga0157369, IMG submission 113461) | Corn rhizosphere microbial communities from Kellogg Biological Station, Michigan, USA - C2-5 metaG | ecosystem: Host-associated > Plants > Roots > Rhizosphere > Soil | place: USA: Michigan... | reverse complement strand
TGTTGCCTTCGACGAACCAGCCGAGGATCGCGTCGTAGTTCGGTTCCGCCGGCGATGGCGGCTTCTCTTCCTGACGTTGCGGACGCTGCTGTTGCTTGCGATTGCGGCGGCCGGCAAAGGCGTCGTCGAGATCGTCGTCATCGAGATCGAAGCCGCGATTGCGCTCGTTGCGAGCTCCGACGCCGGCGCGTTCGACGGGCGGAAACTTCGTCGCGAACAATTTCGCCACCGCCTCGCCGATCAGCTTGCGCGCCACGACTTCGGCGCCCTGCTGTTCGCCTTCATAAACCATCTCCACCTTGCCGGTGATCGCGGGAAGAAGCATGGCCAGGTCGGAGAGGCGCGGAAATACGGAGCGGTCGTGCGTCAGCGCCGCGCGGCGCTCCATGTTCGACTGCAGCAACTCCAACGCCGCGATCGTCAATCGCGCGGAGACGCCGGACGATTGGTCGACGAGCTCGGAGCCGCGCGCGACGAATGCGATCTGCTCCACCAGCGAGTGGATGTAGTCCGGAATCTCGATCTCGATCGGATGCTCGCGTTCCGTCCACGCTTCCTGCCGCGTGATCTGCATGGCCGTCTCGACGCTCTGCGGATAGTGCGTAAGGATCTGCGAATCGATGCGGTCCTTCAGCGGCGTGATGATGTTCCCTCGGCTCGTGTAATCCTCGGGGTTCGCGCTGAAAACGAGCACGACGTCCATCGGAATGCGCACCGGAAAACCGCGGATCTGCAGGTCGCGCTCTTCGAGAATGTTCAGCAGCGCAACCTGAATGCGCGGCGCGAGATCGGGCAATTCGTTGATGGCGAAGATGCCGCGATTGGTGCGCGGGATGATGCCGTAGTGGATGACCTCTTCGTCTGCATACGTGAGCCGCTGATTCGCCGCCTTGATCGGATCGATGTCGCCGACCAGATCGGCGACGGTTACGTCCGGCGTCGCCAGCTTTTCGCGATAACGCTCGTCGCGCGTGAGCCACGCGATCGGAAGATCGTCGCCCTGCTCGGCAGCAAGCCGCCGGCAGCGCTTGCACGTCGGCGCCAGCGGCGAGTCGTTGATCTCGCATCCGGCGATGATCGGCACGCGCTCGTCGAGCAGGTTGGTCAGCGAGCGGAGAATGCGCGTCTTGGCCTGGCCGCGCAGCCCGAGCAGGATGATGTCGTGCTTCGACAAAACGGCGTTGTGGATCGCCGGAATGACCGTGCGCTCGTAGCCGTGAATGCCCGGAAAGAGCGTCTCGCCGCGCGCGATGGCCGCGAGCAGATTGCGGCGCATCTCATCTTTGACCGAGGTGATGCGATAACCGCTTGCGCGCAGCTCGCCGAGGGTATGAATGTTCATGGAGTGGGATTGTCCTCTGGATCGCGATTGAATTCGTTCATGGCTCGTTTCAGATCGCCGCGCGCGAAGAGCACGAGAGCATCGACGGCGCGCTCGATTCCACGATTGACCAGCGGCTCCTCCTCGGCGGTGAAATCGTCGAGGACGTAATCGCGAAGCCGCCCGTCCGGATACTCCGCGCCGCGGACGCCGAATCGTAGCCGCGGAAAGCGCTCGCTCGCAAGCGACGCCACGATGGAGCGCATGCCGTTGTGCGTGCCGGATGATCCGCTCGGCTTGATGCGAAGCCGCGCCAGCGGCAGGTCGATATCGTCGTACACGATCATCAGCTCGTCAGTCGATTCGAGATACGCGTTGACGAGCAGCTTTACCGCATCGCCGGACAGATTCATGAACGTAAGAGGCTTCGCGACCTTCACGCTCCCACCAGCCACGCGCCCTTCTCCGGTCATGGCACTCTTCTCATGCTTCCCGATATCGATGCGAAACTTCTTCGCAAACGCGTCGACGATCATCCACCCGACGTTGTGCCGCGAACGCTCGTAGTCCGCTCCCGGATTGCCGAGTCCAACGATCAGTTTCATGCGGCGCGAAGGGTAGCAGAGGACGTTTTCACCGGCCGAACATCACCCTCGCCAACGCCACGCCCGCGAATCCGGCAGCGAGACATCCGAAAACCGTGACGCCTACGTTTGCGACGGCCGTCGTCCACTGCCCCATCCGCATGTACCCGCTCGTTTCGAAATTGAATGCGGAGTACGTCGTGAAGCCGCCCATCACGCCGGCCGTCAGCATCAGACGGACGTCGGGCGAGATCGCGTTCGTCGTTCCGGCAGTCTCCACGATGAATGCGATGAGAAAAGACCCGAGCACGTTCACGATCAAGGTGCCGAAGGGGAACGCGGCACCGAATGTGGCCAGCGCCCAGATCGTCGTCAGGTACCTCGCGCCCGTTCCGATGGCGCCGCCGAGGCAGATGAGAAGGAAGCGCATGCCGTAAACTTACCTCGCGTGATCCACTTCTACCACGTCACCAAGCGATTCGATCAGTACTCCACGGCGCTTCAGGACGTGACGTTTCACATCGAGAAGGGCGAGTTCGTTTTTCTCACCGGCGCTAGCGGCGCGGGAAAATCGACGCTGTTGAAGCTCATCCTCCGCCAGATCCAGCCGAGCGACGGACAGGTCGTCGTCAACGGCCGCAATCTGAAATCGATGAAGAGGTCGCAGCTCCCCTTTTTCCGCCGCGAGATCGGCATGGTCTTTCAGGACTTCAAGCTCATCGAGCGGATGACGGTCTTCGAGAATCTCTCCTTCATCCTCACCGTCCTCGGCGTGCCGCCGCGCGAGCACAAGAAGCGCGCGTACGGCGCGTTGCGCGCGGTGAGCCTGCATCACAAGCTGAACGCGTATCCGCTGCAGTTGTCGGGCGGCGAGCAGCAGCGCATCGCCATCGCCCGCGCGCTGATCAACGAGCCGCTGGTGATCGTGGCCGACGAACCGACCGGCAATCTCGATCCCGATCTGACGCAGGAGATCGTGCAGATTTTCGCGGAGGCGAATCTGCGCGGCTCCACGGTGCTGATCGCGACGCATGATCGCGAGTTGATCGAGCAGAGCGGACGGCGCGTGATCACTCTCGACCACGGCCACATCACCGACGAGAAGGCGGCCACGCCGCCGCGCGCGCCGCGCGTCGAGTCGATCTTCGGGATCGGCGGCTGACACCGATGCCGTATCGCGACGACGCGCTCCCGAAAACGACGTTCTCCTATTTCTTCCGCGAAGCAGCGCGCCGGATGTGGGTGTCGAAGCGCACCAGCTTCGTGGCGGTGGCGATGATCGCCATCTCGCTCTTCATCGTCGGCGCCTTTCTCCTCGTCGCCGAAAACCTCGGGCGCGCCGTGGCGCAGGCCGGCGGAAAGTCGCGCGTGAACATCTACCTGACCACCGACGCCACGCCGCAGCAGATCGCCGCGGTCGATGCCTGGCTGGCAGCGCATCACGAGTTCGCCGGACGCCATTTCGTTTCGAAGGAGATCGCGCTGGCGCGCTTTCGTCAGTACTTCGCCAACCTTTCCGACGTCGTGGGCCAGCTCGATGAGAACCCGTTTCCGGCATCGTTCGAATGCGAGATCGCGCCTGCGATCGCACAAACGCCCGCGTTCGCGCAGCAGGCGAAGGAGCTGCGCGCGATTGCTGGTATCGACGAGGTCCAGTTCGATTGGGAATGGGTTGAAAAACTCAAGAAGCTGATCAACCTCGTGAACCTGGCCGGCATCATCGCCGGAGGCGTGCTGGCCATCGCCGCGGCGTTCACGATCGCGAACGTGATCCGCCTGACGATGCTGCTCTATCGCGAAGAGATCGACATCATGCGCCTCGTCGGCGCGACCGAGCGGATGATCCGCGGCCCGTTCCTCATCGAAGGAATCCTGCAAGGCTTCATCGGCGCCGCCGCCGCCATCGCGCTCCTCTTCGCCGCCTTCCTGGCCGGCCGCCACTTCCTCGCGCCGCGCTACTCGCTGCTCTGGAGCTTCCTCTTCAACGGCTTCCTCCCCTGGCGCAAACTGCTGGCCCTCCTCGCCGGCGGCACCCTCGCCGGCTACCTCGGCAGCTGGCTTTCGGTGCGCGAGTCGGGCGAAGAGCGCGCGTGATTCATCTGCGTTCGATCTGCGGATAAACTCGCGGCGCATGAAACTCGTTGAATGCGTTCCGAACATTTCCGAGGGGCGGCGGTCTGAGATTTATGACGCGGTGGCCGCGGCCGCGGCGGGCGTGAATGGCGTCACGCTGCTGAACGTCGATCCAGGCGCCGACACGAATCGCACCGTGATCACGTTCGTTGGCGATCCCGAGGCGGTGTTGGAAGGCGCTTTTCGGTTGACCAAAAAGGGTGTCGAGTTGATCGACATGAGCACGCATCGCGGCGCGCATCCGCGCATCGGTGCGGTCGACGTCGTGCCGTTCATTCCGGTCGCCGGCGTGACGATGGACGATTGCGTCGACCTCGCGCGCCGCCTCGGCGAGCGCGTCGGACGCGAGCTGAACGTTCCCATCTACCTTTATGAATACGCGTGCAGCGCGCCGCACCGCCGCAATCTCGCCGACGTGCGCGAAGGGGAGTACGAAGGGTGCGCGCGCAAGCTCGCCGATCCGAAGTGGACGCCGGACTTCGGTCCGGCCGAGTTCGTGCCGCGCACGGGCGCGATCGTCATCGGCGCGCGCAAGTTCCTGGTCGCCTACAACGTCAATCTCAACACGCTCGACAAACGCCTGGCCACGCGCGTTGCCTTTGACATCCGCGAGCGAGGCCGGATGAAGCGCGACGACGACGGCAATCCGATCCTCGACGGGAAGGGCGAGCCGGTATGGGAGCCGGGCCTGCTCAAGTCGGTGAAAGCGGTCGGTTGGGTGATCCCCGAATTCGGCTGCGCGCAGGTGTCGATCAATTTGACCGACCTCGACGTCGCGCCACTGCATGTGGTTTTCGATACGTGCGAAGAACGCGCACGCGAACGCGGCCTGCGCGTGACCGGCTCGGAAATCGTCGGACTCGTGCCGCGCGACGTGCTGCTCGCCGCCGGACGTCATTACCTGCAACGCATGGGACGTCCGACCGGCGTCTCCGAGGCCGCGCTGATGCACGCGGCGATTCGAACGTTGGGTCTCTCCGAACTGAAGCCGTTCGATCCGCGCGAACGCGTCATCGAATATCGCCTCGCCGCGCCGGCGCGACTTGCGTCGATGCGCGTGAATGACTTCGTCGATGAACTATCGAGTGACTCCCCCGCTCCCGGCGGCGGTTCGGTCTCCGCGCTCGCAGCATCGATGGCCGCGGGACTGGCGGCGATGGTGGCCGTCCTCTCGCACACACGCAAAGGCTTCGGATCGAAACAAGCGGATCTCGATCGCATCGGCGTCCGCGCGCAAACGCTGAAAGATCAATTCCTGGCCGCCGTCGATGCGGACACCGCCGCCTTCGATCAACTCCTGGACGCCATGCGCATGCCGAAGTCGACGCCTGAGGAACAGTCCGCGCGCGACGCCGCCATCGCCGAAGCCACCATTACCGCCACCGAAGTCCCCCTCGGCGTCCTCGAGTCTTGCCCCGAGGTCATCGAGCTGTGCATCGAGGTGGGCCGCATCGGATTGCAGGCGTCGTTGTCCGACGCCGGCGTCGGCGCCCAAATGGGACGCGCGGCGGCGGCCGGCGCGTATCAGAACGTCTGCATCAACCTCGCGGGATTAACCGATGCGCCGCGCCGCGCGCCGTTGATCGAACTCGCGGACGCGGCGTGGGAGCGCGCGCAAAGACTTCACGCCGAGGCGGAGAAGGCAATTCTCGTCAAACTGCGCGAAGCCGTCTCGTAGCGCCGACGGCTCGTCGGCTGGACCGCCAGCGGCTCGCTGGCGGTTCTCGTTGGGTACGTGCCGCCGAGCCGGCGGCGGTCCAGCCGGCGGGCCGCCAGCGCTACGCTGTAGAAACTGCTACTTCGATTTTTTCGACGCCGCTGGCTTCCGTGTCATGCGCAGCTCGATCATCATCTTTTCCTTGCCTGCATCGTCGATGAGGAAGTGGCGATGCAGGAGGATGCGGTCGTTGTCCTCGAGGTGCGCGCGCGCAACGGTACGCCGGCCGGGGCGATCGGGATCGAGCGTCGTGGCCCAGAGCACGATTTCCTTGCCGTCGAACGTGCCGTCGCTCTGACGGATGGACATGCTGGTCTGCCGCGAGTCGTACCAGACGGTTGTGAAGCGATTCGTCTTCGCGTCGAAGCCGGAGATGCCGACGCCGGTGCTCTTCTTGCCGTCGCGATCGAAGAACGTGAAGTTCGATTCGAGAAAATGCCCGTCCTGCACCATCACCTGCCGGCATTCGCCCTTGGTCACTACCGGCGCGCCGCCATTGGACGGAAAGAACGTCTTCACCACATCCCAATCGCCGGCGAACCTCGCCAGCAGCACCTGACCAGCGCCCGCGGCCGCACGCGGCTCGTACGAATTCTGCGCGTCACCAGCCGGACGCGGTTTTGGCGGTTCCTGCGCGATGAGACTCACGGAACTGATGGCAATACCAACGACGAGCAGCGTTCGAAAAAGCTTCATGCATTTCCTCCTCGTGAATCATATCTGGCGACTTCCGTCATCGTTCGAGAGTCGCATTCAAAATCGCCCCGGCCTCTCCCACCCGAGGTCCGGGGCGCGTGAAAAGGTTTTCGTCGACGGCGATGGCGACTACGTCCTTTGTGCCGGCGCGGGCGAGTAGTGCATCGACAGCGGACGGCGTGACGGAGTGGTTCGGGTAGAGCAGGATGTCGGGCGGGTGGGCGACGAACGATTCGAGTGAGTAGGACGGCCAGCCGTTCACTTCGACGGCGTTCGTGGCGCCGCACAAAGCGAAGAGATCGTCGGCGAAGGTGTTGCGGCCGGCTACGTAGAGAGGATCGGTCCAGACGGCGAGCATGATCCGCGGCGGATTAGTTCGCGTGCGGCGTTGCTGCGCGAGGCTGGCGTTTAATCGCGCGACCGCGGGTGCGCTGTTGATGCCGACGGAGTGTCCGATCGACGTCATCGACTTGGCGATGTCGGCGAGGCGTTCGTTCGTCACGACCAGCAGCGGGGTGTGGACCGACGCCAGCGATCGGCCGAGCGTGGGTGGGAGGCCGGCGGCGTTGGCGATGACGAGGTCGGGGCGGACGGCGACAATTTTTTCGAGGTTCGGTTGCAGGCCGCCGACGCGCGGGAGTTTTCGTTGCGGCATCGCGTCGGCGGAGAAGTCGTCGGTTGCGACGATGCGGTCGGCTGCGCCGAGCGCGATGACCATCTCCGTGACGTTGGGAGCCAGCGTCACGATGCGCTGAGGAGTTTGTTTGGCGACAGGCTCAGGGCGCGTACAGGCCGCCAGCAGCAGGATCAACAAACAAAAACCGCGGCGTGAACGCCGCGGTTGGTTGGAAGCGAATGAGAACAAGCTACGACTCGCCGGCTTCGTCGTCGTCCATGTCGTTGTTGATGCCGAGGCGGGAGCAGGCCGCGGCGTACATCTGCTTGGAGGCGTTGATTGCGTTCTGCAGTTCCGCGATCCGGTCTTTCACCTTGGCCAGCTCTTCCTCGATCTGGTCCTTCAGGTCGCTGATCTCCTGCTTCGTAACCTGAAGCGTCGTCTCGTAAAACTTGCGCTGCTGATCGGTGATGACTGGCATTCTTCCTCCAATTTGATGGTGAACGGCGCGCGATTATAGCTTGAAGTCGACGCGCACGTTGGTCCACGACTTCACGCGCACGCCGTCTTTTTCACCGGGCGAAAACGACGAACGGCGAATCGATTGTTGCGCCGCATCATTGAGTACCGCGTTGGGGCCGCTGACGACTCTGGTGTCCATCACCTGACCGTTTTCCGAGATCAGCGCGGAGACGATGACGCTGCCCTGCACGTGCTGCATGCGCGCGATGGGCGGATAGATGGCCGCGGCCTGATGCGTGATGCGCGCGGGCGTGAGACCGGGAGTGCCAGCCGAAACGAGATCGCCGACGCGCGTGCGCGGCGCTTCGGGCTGCGGCTCGGGACGATTCTCGGCAACCGCCGGCTGCGGCACCGGCGCGGGCGGCTGCGGGACGGGCGCGGGGCGATTTTCGACGACCGGCGGCGGCGCGACGGTCTGCGTCGCCACCTGCTGCGGTTGCGGCGCGGGGACGGCGGCGGGACGCGACGGCGTCGTCGCAGGCGTCTGGTTCTGCGCTTTCGCAAGTTGTTCGAGGCGCGCCTTTTCGGCGGCAACGCGCTTGGCAACTTCTTCGTTGACCTTCGATTGATCGATGGCCGGTGCGGTCGACGTGGTCGATGTCGTGCCGAGGACCGGAGCGGTCGAGGTCGCGGCGATCGAGGTGGTGGTGGTCTGCGTCTGCACGACGGCCGGCTTCGCCGGAACGGGCGCGGCCGATGGCTTGCGCGTCGCGAAATACGCGATCGCCGCGCCGACGACAAGGATGGCCGCGATGGCGATTGGGACGATGGGCGGTTTCTTCGCAGGCTCGGCAACGACGGCAGCCGGCATCGCTGCGGGCATCGACGTCGGAATCGCAGGCGCCGCGACGACCGGCACCGGCTTGAGCGGCTTCAGCTCGTTGGCTGCCTGCACCGGCTCCGGCGCGTGCGTTTCCATCGTGTGCATCGGCGTGGGCACGCTGCTGGCCAGGCGATGCATGTAGATGGCGAGGTCGGCGCTGGTCGGCGTCGGTTTGAAACTGTAGAGCACCGCGTCGAGATCGCGCTGCATTTCGCCGGCGGTCTGATATCGATTGGCGGGATCCTTCTGCAGCGCCTTGAGAACGATGGCGTCGATCTCCGGCGTTACTTCGTCGTTGTACTGCGACGGCGGAGTGACGCGCGCCTCGCGTACCTGCTCGAGGATTGACAGCTCGTTGTCGCCGCTGAAAAGTTTGCGCGCGGTGAGCATCTCGAAGAGCACCGTGGCCAGCGCGAAGATGTCGGAGCGCTTGTCGATGTTGCGTCCCCAGGCCTGCTCGGGCGACATGTACTGCAACTTGCCTTTGAGCGCGCCGGCCTGCGTGTGCGACGCTTTCGACGCGGCCTTGGCGATGCCGAAGTCGCAGAGTTTGATGTCCCCTTCCTCGGAGATGAGCACGTTCTGCGGCGAGACGTCGCGATGCACGAGGCCCATCTCTTTGTCTTCGAAGTCGCGCTTGCGGTGCGCGTAGTCGAGCGCCGCGGCGATCTTCGAAGCGACGAAGAGCGCGATCTCGACGGAGAGCGGCTGATCGCGTTCCTGCGCTTTCTTGAGGATGTTCTTCAGGTCGTACCCATCGATGTACTCCATGGCGATGTAGTACGAGCTCTGGATTTTGCCGAGGTCGTAGATGTGGATGATGTTGTTGTGATTGAGCTGCGCGGCCAGCTTCGCTTCATCGACGAACATCTCGATGAAGTCCTGGTTGTCGGAAAGATGCGGCAGGATTTTCTTGATGGCGACGATCTTCTGAAATCCTTCCACGCCGCGCATGCGCGCTTTCCAGACCTCGGCCATTCCGCCGGTGGCGATCTTTTCGAGCAGAACGTACTGGCCGAACTTGATGCCGTCCGTCGGCTCGTCTTCTTCCGGATGCGACGCCGGAACAGCGGAGGGAAAGACAGGCTGCGAGATCGGCATCCGCTCCAGGTTCGGGACCACCGGAACGCGAACGGTGTCGTGGGCCGAAGCGGCCTTCGGCGGCGGCGGAGTGGGACGCGGCGCGGCCGGCGGCGGCGTGGGGATGGGCGTGGCGACGGTCGGCGTCGGAGTGGTTCCCGGCGACGTGACGCGGCGCGCATTTTTCTCGAGACCGGAGAGCGTGTCCTGGAAACGCTTGTCGAGCGCGGGTGAGCTCGGACGTGCTTTCGCCGGCGCGGCCGGCGCGGGAGTTGGCGGCGGTGCTGCTGCGGCAGGTGGCGGCGTCGGAGCCGGGACCGGCGTTTCCGCGGTGTTCCTGCGTTTCTGTTGCGGCATCATCCCGGCGAGTGTGTCCGCCAGCATCTTGTCGACGTCGTCCTTCTGACTCATCGGTTTCCTCGCTGCGTTTGACGGGCTTCTGTCATCGTCCAGAAGCTCGCCGAAGATTTCGTTGGATGTGAGCTGGCCGCTCTCCGGCGCCGGCACGTTGGCCATGCGGACGGTGAAGTCGCCGTCCAGCACGGGCGACCACGCTACCGGTGCGACGCCCAGCATCTGCTGCACTTTGCCGAGAAACTCAACCTCGGAATATGGTTTGGGAAGGATATCCGACGCGCCGAGGCGGACGGCATCGGCGCGAGGACTCTCGCCGCGATAGCCGGAGACCGTGAGCAGAATCGGAGTCGATTTGAGCGAGTCGCGGCCGCGAATGTTCCGGATCAGGTCGGACGTACTCACTTTCGGAACGACGGATGAAAGAACGATGAGGCGAGGATGCTGCGAGTCGAGAACGCGCATCGCTTCCTCGCCGTCTTTGGCGAACGAGGCCTCGAACGGCTGGCCTGCCAGCGCCTGTTTCACGCGGTCGGTATAGCGCGGCTCGTACTCGACAACGAGAATGTTTTCAGGCATGTAGGTTCGGGTTCATGCGAGGAGTGACGGGATGGTGACATTCTGGCACAAAGGAGAAGAAAGGGTGAAGAGTGAAGGGTGAAGAGTGAAAGTCGAGCCGATCCCGGACGTCCTTCACTCTTTACTCTTCACCCTTCACTCTTTCTCTTCGCGCTTGCATTTCGAAAAGACCTTCCCCATACTACGTCCCGCACCTTTCGTGCGACGATCTCAGTAAGGCTTCTACGCCGGGCGTTCCAGAGAATGGTTTTCTCCGCCCTGATCGTCGGCTTTCCGGCCAGTCTCGAAGGTCGAGCAAATTACATCAAGGGTCGTTGTTCATATGAGTTCGCATGACGCCAGACAATCGACAACCGCGTAAGCGCCGCCGGCGCAGACGGCGAGCGGGCGCGCCCGGAGAAAATCCCGGGAACGTCGCACCGCAGGGCCAGCCAAACGGCAACGTCGCCATTTCGGGCGACTCTCAACCATTTAATAATGATGGATCGGGCGGAGGCGCCGGACGACGGCGCCGCAGCCGATCGCGCCGCCGCGGAGGCAAACCGCAAGGCTACTCCGGCGACATGCAGTCGGCGCCGCCGATCGACATCCCGGCCGGCGAGCTCGCGCCCGTCTCCGGCGTGCTCTGGATCAAGCCGAACGGCACCGGTCTTCTCGTCCAGCCGGCGAACAATTACGTTCCGACCGTCGGCGACGCCATCGTCCCGCGTCCAGTCATCGAGCGGCTGCATCTGCAGGCCGGTCTGATGCTGGCCGGCAGCGCGCGGCGGGCCGGCAACAACATCGAGTTCGTCGGACTGGAACAGGTCGAAGGGATGCCGCTCGAGGAGTATCGCGAGTCGCGCCGCCCCTTCTCCGAACTGATCTCGATCGATCCGAACGAAATGTTCAAGCTCGAGACGGAACCGGAGCGACTGACCACGCGCGTCATCGACCTCCTCTCCCCGCTCGGCAAAGGGCAGCGCTGCCTCATCGTCGCGCCGCCGAAAGCAGGCAAGACGACGCTGTTGAAAGACATCGCGCACGGCCTGAACCTCAATCATCCCGAAGTCATCCTCTTCGTCCTGCTCGTCGATGAGCGCCCCGAGGAAGTCACCGACTTCCGGCGCTCGGTGGCGAAGGGCGAAGTGGTCGCGTCGAGCTCCGACGAGACCGCGGAAAATCACATTCAGATCGCCGAGGTCGTGCTCGAACGGGCGCGGCGCCTGGTGGAGATGAAGCAGGACGTGGTCATCCTCTGCGACTCGATCACGCGCATGTCGCGCGCGTACAACAACGAGCAGCGCGGATCGGGCAAGATCCTTTCCGGCGGCATCGATGCGCGCACGATGGAGAAGCCGCGGCGCTTCTTCGGCGCGGCGCGCAACGCGGAAGAGTGGGGATCGCTGACCATTATCGCCACGGCGCTGGTCGATACCGGCTCGCGCATGGACGAAGTCATCTTTCAGGAGTTCAAGGGAACCGGCAATACGGAGATCGTGCTCGACCGCGGTTTGTTCGAGCGGCGCATCTTCCCGGCCATCAACATCGCCCAGACCGGCACGCGGAAAGAGGAGAAACTTCTCCCTTCGACCGTGCTGCCGAAGACGCACACGCTGCGGAGAGCGCTGGCCGGAACGGATCCGTTGAACGCGATGAAGATGCTGCTGGAACGGCTGCAGAAGTTCCCGTCGAACGACGCGTTCCTGAAGAGTTTCTGAGGCGGAAAACCGCACTTCGGGAAACCGTTTCCCCGATCCAAAAAACCGTTTCGGCGGATCACGCCGATTTCACTTATTTCGCTACTCGTTTTGCTGTGAACTAGTGTAAAACAACGGCTACAGTCCAACTTCCCCCAACCAAGTCACGACAGGAGGATTTCTATGTCCGAAAAGCGCAATGAGAGTCCGCGCGGGATTCCGAGCTTCGCCCGCAAACTCGTGCTCGTGCTGAGCATCGTCGCGTGCGTCACGCTGGCGATGCCGACGACGATGCACGCACAAGTCACCACCGGCAATATCGCCGGATCCGTCACCGATCCGAGCTCGGGTCCGCTGCCGGGTGTCACGGTCGAAGCGGTGCACGTTCCGACGGGTACCCACTACTCGGCGATCTCCGATTCGTCAGGCCGCTACACCATGCCCAACGTCCGCGTCGGTGGTCCGTACCACATCACCGCGGCGCTGGAAGGGATGAAGCCTGCTGACGTCAACAACGTCATGGTCAGCCTCGGCGGAACTACCGAGGTTCCGCTGACGATGCGGCTCTCCGCGGTCAGCGAATCGATCACGGTCACGGCGCGTCCGGACGACGTCATCAATCCGAACCATGTCGGATCGACGTCGACGGTGGCCGAGAAGCAGATCGAATCGCTTCCGACGATCAACCGCAGCCTTCAGGATTTCGCGCGCACGAATCCGTACTTCGTCATCGATCCGCGCGACGACTCGGCCACGACCATGCAGGTCGCCGGCCGCAACAACCGCTACAACAACATCCAGATCGACGGCGCCGTCAACAACGATCTGTTCGGCCTCGCCGCCACCGGCACGCCGGGCGGCCAGTCGAACTCGCAGCCGATCTCGCTCGACGCCATCGAACAGATCCAGCTCGTCGTCTCGCCGTATGACGTCCGCCAGGGCGGATTCACCGGCGGCGGCGTGAACGTCGTCACGCGCTCGGGAACGAACAAGTTCTCCGGCTCGCTCTACGGCACCAAGCGCAATGAGAGCTCGGTCGGCAAGGCAGTGCCGGTGTTCAACTCGGGCACCACGACCCAGCCGGGCTGCTGCTTCAACGGCAACGGCACGATCACGGCGATCACCGACAAGCCGATCACCCAGTTCGACTACAGCCAGTACGGCGGCCGCCTCGGCGGTCCGATCCTGCAGGACAAGCTCTTCTTCTTCGTCAACGGCGAGCGCAACCGCCGCGACCAGCCGGACGGAACGTCCGCGGACGCGTCGGCAGGTACGACCTACGTCAACTCGACGCAGGATGCCGTCTGCGGAAACGTTCCGGGCTGCAGCGCCGCGCGCCTGCGTCAGGATCTGATCACCAAGTACGGCTACGATCCGGGCGGCCTCGGCGACATTCAGAAGGCCACGCCGAGCGATCTTCTCTTCGGCCGCCTCGACTTCAACGCCACCGCCGGCAACGCGCTGACCCTTCGCCACAACTACGTGAAGGCCGGCAACGACATCGTTTCCAACCGCAGCAGCTCGCAGTTCCGTTTCCCGACCTCGATCTACACGCAGGCCAACAAGACCAACTCCAGCGTGGCCCAGTTGAACAGCGTCATCACCACCGGCACGTTCAACGAAGCGCGCCTCGGCATTCAGCACATTCAAGACGTCCGCTCCACGCCGGTGATTTTCCCGAGCATCGAGATCGGCGGCGCGAACCAGAACGCCACCCTGAACGCAGGAACGGAGCGCTTCTCCGGCGCCAACTCGCTCGATCAGAAGATCACCGAGATCACCGACGACTTCACGATCCTGAAGGGCAACCACACGATCGTCGTCGGCACGCACAACGAGCTGTTCAAGTTCAAGAACCTCTTCCTCTCCGAGTTCGACGGCTACTACTTCTACCCGACGCTGGCCGCCTTCGAAAATCAGACCTGCCCGAAGATCACGACCGGCACCGGCTGCGAGTACCGCATCAGCTACGCGACCGGCTCCGATCCGCAGCGTCCGACGTCGTTCGGCGCCGAGCAGTTCGGTCTTTACGTCAACGATCAGTGGCACGCCAGCAACAACGTGTCGTTCACGTTCGGCCTGCGCGCTGACAAGCCGCGCTTCAACGACACGCCGTCCTTCAACTCGACGGTCATGAACGTCATCGGCTTCAACACCTCGACGCATCCGGCCGAAGAGCTGGTGTGGTCGCCGCGCCTTGGATTCAACTGGAATCCGGGCGGCAGCACGAAGCAGCAGGTCCGCGGCGGCGTCGGCGTTTTCGCCGGCCGTGCGCCGTACGTCTGGGTTTCGAACGCGTACGCCGGAACGGGCGTCGAGCAGGTCGCTCTCGCCTGCCGCTCGATCGACGGTTGCGCGGTTCCGGCCTTCAACCCCGATCCGGCCAACCAGCCGAAGCTCGGCGCCGCCGGTGCGCTCTCGGTTGACCTCATCGATCCGAACTTCCACTTCCCGCGCGTGGTGCGCTCCACCCTCGGCTATGACCGCGACCTCTTCTGGGGTATCCGCGGCACGGCCGAAGTCGTCTATTCGAAGACGCAGTCCGACGTCTACTACACGAACCTCAACGAAACGCAGACCGGCGTCAGCCCGCTCGACGGACGTCCGACGTACTCCCGCCGCACGAATCAGCTCGTCGACGCGACGTTCCTGACGAACACTTCGAAGGGCGCCGAGTCGGTCGAGACGCTTCAGCTGTCCAAAGCGCCGTGGCACGGGATCAGCCTCTCCGGCAGCTACGCCCATCAGCATGCGACGTCCGCGTTCGACGCGACGTCCAGCCGCGCCATCTCCAACTGGCGCTTCCAGCACACCCCGGGCGACATCTTCCATGCGACGCTCGGCACCTCGGCCTTCGAACAGAAGCACCGCTTCAACATCAACGCGACCTACGACCTGGCCACCGGGCCGTTCACCCACACGTTCGGCCTCTACTACAACGCGCAGAGCGGCCGTCCGTACTCGTTGCTCCTCGGCGGCGATCCGAACAAGGACACCAACGCCAGCAACGACCTTCTGTATGTGCCGGGCAACAACGTGATCCTCTGCCCGTCCAACGGCGGAACGCCGACGGCGGCCAACCCCTGCGGTACCCGTACGGTCGGCGGCGTCGCCAACACGCCGGTAGCGCCGCTCGCCGGCTCGATCCTGCAGAACTACCTCAGCTTCGCGGGAATCGATCCGAACAAGCCGCGCATCCTCAACAAGTACGAGTCCGAGGAGCCGTGGTCGCGTCACCTCGACTTCCACTACGCGCTCGGACTTCCGCTGCACTTCGCGCGCACCGAAGTCACGTTCGACATGCTCAACCTGATGCACTACTTCGACAAGAATCAGGGCAACGTCTACTTCGTGTCGAACCAGAACGTCACGCCGGTCAACTACGTCCAGCAGCAGCCGGGAACGAACATCCCGGTCTACCGCGAAGGATCGACGACGTTCTCCGACGCGAACGGCACCGTGCGTCAGTTCGGTACGCTCACTCCGGGACGCCAGTTCTCGATCTCGGATCTCCAGTCGCGCTGGCAGATGCGCCTCGGACTCCGCCTCACCTACTAGTTCTCACTCCATCGCATCAGCAAAAACGGGAGGGCTTCGGCCCTCCCGTTTTTTTGTCTACGCGATCTACCACTCGTAGAGGACGTGTTCTCTCTTCCCATCGATCTCCCCTTGAGAGCCCTTCTCCCCCGCGCCTTTTGCGGGGGAGAAGGTGCCGAAGGCGGATGAGGGGGCTGCGGCAATTACGACGGCGTGAAAAACTTGGCGCGCCGAGGTACTGTTTTAATGTGCGAAAGATCTCGCCGCGGATGAAAGCGCACGCTCGTGCCATGCGCCACGAACCCACGCGGTCGGAAGGCCGCATGTGGTGTTGGTTGCGCAATCGCCGCTTTGCCGGCGTGAAGTTTCGGCGTCAAGTTCCGATCGGACGTTACATCGTCGACTTTTACTGTGCGTCGCTGAAAATCGCGATCGAACTGGATGGACGACACCACTCGATGGCGGGCATGGACGAGTACGACGATCGCCGTACCCGTGAACTTCGAAAGCGCGGGATCTACGTTCTGCGCATTCCGAATGAACTGCTGATTCGGGATTCGCTGATGGTTGAAGAAATGATCAGCGCGACGATCAACCTTCGCGCGCAGTCGCAATCCCCTCATCCGCCTTCGGCACCTTCTCCCCCAAAAGCGGGGGAGAAGGGCTCTCAAGGGGAAACCTGCGTCCTGGCCGGAGAAAGTTTTTCTCCTCCGCATGACTAGGTGCGGATCATGACGCGACGGTGCGATGCCGACCTAAAACGGCGCGCGCGGACGGCGCGTTCGCACAGCGAGCAGATACAGAATGGCGTCGATTGCGCCGCAAACACGAGTTCGATCGTGTCAGCGATGCACTCCTCTTTTTCGGTCTACGCGATCTACCGCTCGTAGAGGAATGTTCTCTTTCGCCTTCTGTCAACCACGCTAGCTCTCCAATCGAGAGCCCTTCTCCCCCGCGCTTTTTGCGGGGGAGAAGGTGCCGAAGGCGGATGAGGGGGCTTGCGGCAATTACGACGGCGTGACGAACTTGGCGCGCCGACGTACTGTTTTCACGTGCGGAAGATTGCGTTCTGGCGGGAGAACGTTTTTCTCGACATCACGACGTCGACCTAGACGGTTAGAGCGCGGCGCTTGCGCGCGGCGAGCAGATAGAGGATCGCGCCGATTGCGCCCCAGAACAGCACCAGCTCGATCGTCGTCAGTGACGCGTGCTCGACGCGCTCGCGGAATGAGAGGCGGCGCAGGACGCTGACGTCGCCGGCCAGTTGCACGACGATCAGCGTTCCCATGAACAGCAGCGAGACGATTGCGGCGATGCGTTGCGCGACCAGCGGCATGCGCAGCGTCACGCTCGCAAAAAGCTCCGGATTCGCGCGCGGCAGCGCCAGCAAGGCAATGCTGTGCAGAAAGTAGAGAACGACCAGCGCGAAAACCGCGATGTTCAGCGCGAGCGAAATCTGTCCGCTGACGAGCAGCAGCAGCGTGACGATGAGCGTCAGCGTCAGGCCGACGATCGGCGTGCCGGTTTTCTTGGCAATCCTGCCGATGAACGCCGGCGCGAGCCCATCCTCGGCCAGCATGATTCCAACGCGCGACGGAACGAGCATCGTGGCGTTCACCGACGTCGTCAGCGCCATCACCGCGCCGAAGGTGACGAACCACGCCGCGCCGATCGGCAGATATCGCGACGCCGCCTCGGCCATCGGCGCCGCGGACCGCCGCAACTCCGCTCCCGGCAACACGCCGAAGGCGACTGCCGACATCAGGAAGTAGATGACCGTCGTGGCCAGGATGCCGCGCAGAAAAATGCGCGGCAGGCGATGCGTCGAGTCGCGCACCTCCCCCGCCGTCTGCGCCAGCGACTCGAATCCGGCGTACGCAAAAAAGATCAGCGGCAGCGAAGCGGCGAACCCTCCCGCGCCGTGCGTGAAGAACGGCTTGTAGTTGGCGACGTGGATGTTGAAGAGTCCCGGCAACACCAGGACCACGATCGAGATGCCGAGGAAGATGCACATCCAGACCTGGATCCGTCCGAACCAGCGCACGCCAGCGACGTGGATGACGTAGAAGAACAGCAGGCTTGCCGCCGCCAGCGGAATGGCCGCGCTTTTCGGAAGCGCGCCGCCGAGGAGCTCGATGAGGTAGTCGGCCAGCGCGCGCGCAAGGTATGCGAGAGCGCCGATGTACGAGATGACTTTCAGCCAGACGCCGACGAACGCCAATCCATATCCGCCGAACGTGCGCGAGAGATGCGTGTACTCGCCGCCGGGCTCGCGGCCAAGCGGCGTCGAAAGGAAGACCGAGTACGCGACGGACGTCGCCAGAATCGCAGGCGCCAGTACGAGGTAGCCGAGGATGACGCTCGATCCGGTCAGTTCCCAGGCGTCGCTGGTGACTTTGAAGATGCCGGCGCCGATCAGCATGCCGAGCAGCGTTGCGTACGATTCGACGGCGCCGAGGTCTCGGCGAAGTGATGCAGAAAGCGGAGGCATGATTAAGTGAGTGTGAACAAATCAGTCGTTACCAACATCAAGCCTTCAACCTTGCCAAAGCACAGACAAGAGTGTCTGTGCCACACTCAGTTTGGCCTATACAGCATCACCCGAGTACGGCACGATCAGTGTGGCACAGACACTCCTGTCTGTGCTGGTGAGGCTCGGGACCGTTGGAAAGATTTAAGCCGCCGCGGAACGCTGCTGCATCTGCACCGTATCGAGATCGTGCAGCAGTTCGCCGGCATTGCCGTAGCGCGCTTTCGGATCCTTGGCCAGGCAACGCATCACGATGTCGTTGACCTTGCGTCCGATCTCCGGCCGCAGCTCGATCGGCGGGCGCGCGTTCTCCGTGATGTGCGCGGTGAGAACGCCCGTCAGCGACGACGACGTGAACGGCTTCTGGCCCGACAGCATCTCGTACAGCATCACGCCCATCGAGTAGACGTCGCTGCGCGGATCGAGCTGCTTGCCCTGCACCTGCTCAGGGCTCATGTAGTGCGGTGTTCCGACGATCAATCCGGCCTGCGTCATCCCCTCGTGCGCCTCGGCCATGCGCGCGATGCCGAAATCCATCAGCTTCACTTCGCCCTTGTGATCGATGAGGACGTTCTGCGGCTTGATGTCGCGATGGATGATGCCCTGCTCGTGCGCGGCTTCGAGCCCGCGGCAGATCTGGCGCGCGATGCCCATGCCGACGCGCGGCACCATCTGATGCGCGGGCGCTTCCTCGAGAAGCTCGGCCAGCGTGTAACCGCGCACGAACTCCATCGAGATGAAGTAGACGCCCTCGGCCTCGCCGTAGTCGTACGTGCGCAGGACGTTGCGGTGCGTGATCTTGCGCGCCAGACGGATTTCGCGCTTGAATCGCTCCAGATCCTCGGGCGAGCGCGACATGACGTCGCCAGGCAGCGTCTTGATGGCCACGGTTTCGTCGAGCTGCGCGTCGGTCGCTTTGTAGACGACGCCCATGCCGCCGCGGCCGATGATCGATTCGATGCGATAGCGGTTCGCGAACGTCGCGCCGGGCGTCAGCTCCTGCGCCGCGATTCCGGGCGACGTCACGCCGGCAGCAGTGATGCCCGGCGGCGTCTCGTCGATGCGCATGGTGGCCATCGAGCTGGAGGTCTGCCCGAGGGCCCGCATCATGTTCGTGGAGAGACTGACCAGCGGCAGCGACGCCACCGGCAGCGGATTCGGAAGCCACTTGAGCTGCACCTGTTCGCGCGTGGAAGTGGAGATGATCTCGCCGCCTGCCGCCTGCGCCGTTTCGTAAGAAATGTAGGCGTACCCGGTCGGCGCGTGCCATGCGAACAATTCGGCGAGAAGCGGCGCGTTGCCGACGATGGCGATGCCGTTGTCGCCTTCGAGGTCGACGGAGCCGGTCACGAATTCGCCGGTGGCAATGCCGACGCCGATGGTCATGTGTCCCACGCCCATCGTGCCCAGCTCTTCGTTGATGGCGCGGGCGGCGCGGATGGCGTGGAGGATTCCGCGATCGCCGCGGAAGACGCTGACGAGACGATGTCCGATGATCTCGCGCACGAATCCGTCCTGCCGCGCGACCTCCGCTTCCTGCAGCTTCATGGCCTTGCTGACGGCGGCGATGACGTTCGCGGCATCGCCTTCGCCGACGGTGGCAGGGAGCTCGCGAAGATCGGTGACGAGAATCGTCCCCTCGTCGAGTTTGGCTGCTTCGTTCTGCCGCGGCGCGCCGACGCCCTCGCGCTCCTGCGACCGCGCGGCCATCTGCTCGTACAGCTCTTCGATCTCGGCCTTGTCGCGAAGGGCGGTGATCATCTTGGCGAAGGAGCGGCCGAGGATTCCGACTTCATCGCTGCGGTCGATGGGAGGATGGACGGTGTAGTCGCCGCCGGTGACCGCCTGGGCGATGCCGGCCAGCTCTTCGATCGGATGCGTGACGCGCTTGGCGATGAGCCACGAAAAGATGAAGGCGAGCAGCAGCGCGATGCCGCCGCCGATCAGCAGCGCCTTCTGGATTTCGCGGAACGGAGCGAGCTCGCGGTCGAGCGAACGGAGGAACACGGCTGCACCGACAGTCTGCGTACCGGACTGCAGCGGCTCGCCGGTCATCACGTACTTGCTGCCTTCGATGTCGCCGGTCGACGGAGGCATGGCCTTGCCCGTTTTGAAGATCGTATTGACACCCGTCATCTGCTGCATGCCGAAGCTCGGCGCATCGGTGGAGCGGATGATCGAGGGCGAGGCGACGCTGCCGAACATAACCCCGGCGTTTGTCGACTGCTGAATGCGATTGGCGAAGGTGTCGTCGATCAGGTAGGCATTGACGAGATACGCCACCCGCACTTTGTTTTGTCCGGTGCCGACCGGCGCGACAGCGGCGTGATAGAGCTTTCCACCGAGCGACATGACGCCGGTCGAGATCGGGAGCGACGCGTCGTCGACCACGTTCTTGACGAGCGGCGTTTCTTTGTAGAGATCCTCATACGACGGCGCCGTGAGCGACGGCTGATCCGTTCGCGCGACCACACGTCCCTGATCGTCGAGCAGGATGAAGAGATCGCTGCCGAAAGCCTGCCGGCGCTCTTCGATCTGATCGGCGATGCTGGTCAGATCGAGCGCCGGGGCCGGCGCCGGCACTTGCGGCGCGGTCTGGCCGGGCGCCGCGACGACGGGCGCGGTAGGCTCGCCCATCAGCGACTTCTGGATGTACGCGGCGAAATTCGGATCGGTCCCAAGCAGCTCGGCCGGCAGAGCCAGTCTTCCCAGCCGCTGCCGCTCGAACTCCTTGAATAATTTCGCCGCGCCGGCGATGGAGTTATTCACCGTCGTCTTGGCGATGGCGTTGGCGCGCGAGATGGTGATGGCCACCGCGACCGCGACGACGATCGCGATCAGCAGTGCCGTCAGTCCGAAGAGTTTCCAGACCAGCGGAAATCTTGCCTTCTCGACGACAGGCGCCTTGCGCGGGACCGGTATTTCACCGCTCATCGTCCGGGCCGGGCCTGTGATCGGTTCAGCCGACACTTAGTATTCCCTCGAGCTCGGCGCCTTGTACGGCTTGCCGCTCTTGTCCATGTGTTGGGAGGCGCGATAGTTACGGCTGTCGAGGGTGAGCGCGATCGGCACCGGCGACGCGGCGCCGCTGATCTCCACCGGCACCTCATTCTGTCCGCCCTGCTCATTCCAGGCGACGAGGCGGTACTTGCCTGCCGGCACGTTCGAAACCGAGAAGTTGCCGTTCGCGTCGGCGAAGGCGAAGTACGGCGTGGCCATCACGTGGATGACCGCGGACATGTTCGGATGGACGTTGCAGTAGACGTTGACGATGCCGGGATTGTCGAACTTCTGCGACTTGCCCGCGCCCTTGCGGTACAGCCCGAGGTCAAAGGCATTGTTCGAGGAGAGCGAAAAGAGGTTGTGGGAGATGGGATCGTCGTTCGGGAACGTCACCGTCGATCCGACCGGAATGGCCAGCACGTGCGGCACGAGAATCTTGTTGCGCGTCACGATCTGGAACGTGCCGGGATTCACGTGAAGCGCGCGGCCGCTGGCCGGCTCGACCCAGACCAGCGTTTCGGCGGGAACGGGATTCTGGCCGCGCTTCGTAACGAAGGCGACTTTTCCGGTGACGTTTGCTGCGGCGAGGGGAAGCGCGGCGATCGCGAGGAATCCCGCGAGAATGAGCGGAAGTCGTTTCATCTCAATTGGCTCCGGAAAGCGGGCATGGTAGCACAAGGGGTTGGGCGCTCTGCGGCCCGGTCCCGGAGCAGAACCAGGTATCGAAATTGTGTATTGCTATTGCGTACGAAAGCCGTATCATCATCCGCATGCTCGACAGGTTACGGGAGGGTGAGCTGGAACAATCAGCCCCGCCATGCGTTTACCTGCGAGTATACGTTTTGGATGTGGCGGTTGGCCGCATCGCTCTTTGAATCAGTCTGACAAGACATCAAGATCCCGCTCCTCCCTTCCACCACAGGGCGAGTAGGAGCGGTCGATCCGGTCCGCGACGCTGGCGAGGTGGGCTGCTGAACCATGGCAGCGGCGCTTGTTGCGGGTCCGCCGGAAATTCATGGGGGAGGAGGTACTATTTTCGATGGATTGTCCTAGTAAAACTCAGGGGGTTAGCTCCTAAACGGGCTGGTCTCCACCCCGGAAGGGCGTCGGAAACGGCGCCCTTTTTCTTTGCGCCGACGCGGCGCGGCGTTGATTGGCCCAGCCTCCGCCACCATTACTCCCAGCATCAGACATTTTCCAGTTGCGTCTGTCATCCTGAACCGCCGAAGGCGTCGTAGTCGAAGGCGGAGCGCCGCAGGACGGTGAAGGATCTCAAGATGCGCAACTCCGGCTGAAACCCAGCGGGATTCAACGCAGCTTGGGAAGCTTGAGATCCTTCGTCGTCCTCCGCCGTTCCGCTGCTTCGCAGCTCCCGGCTCCGGCAGCCTCAGGATGACGGTCGTTCAATCCAGCGTAGGAACGAGCGCCGCTCCCTCGGCCACGATCGGCGGCAGATGCGGCGCGATGATCGCCCGCAGCCGTTCCCGGAACAGCTCAGCGCTCGGCAGTTCCGCCTGCAGCAATTCGTGCAGCGCCTCGACCTCGGCGGCGCGAATCCGGCTCGGCTTCCGCCCGAGACATGCGTTGGTCTTGCAGCGCGTTGTGCAGTACTTGCGCGTCGACCGCGTCAACGGGAACGCACTGCCGCACCAGTTGCAAACGCCCATCTCCTCGCCTCCCCTTCACCACCGCTGCGAAGGCGTTGATCAACGGCGGGGAAATCCGACGCGGGATCGAGAGCAGGTTCCCTGCTTCTCGCCTCCGATCCGTTGATCAACGCTTTTAAGACCTTCGCGGCAGTGCAACGAACTTTGTGCACGGGAACGGTAACCCCGCCGCGCGCGTTCGTCAACGTGTTACCTTTGGTCCTCCTGCCCTGGTGGCGAAACTGGTAGACGCATCGGACTTAAAATCCGAAGGCCGGAAACGGTCGTGCCGGTTCGAGTCCGGCCCGGGGCACCAGCGTTTCGATATGATGCGCCGATGACCGCCGAAACCTTGGAAATCGCTACCGGATCCCCCCTCACCCTGCTCTCCGAAGAAGAGCAGATGTTCCAGCAGAGCGTCCGCGACTTCGCCGTCGAAAAGATCCGTCCGCTCGTCCACCAGATGGACCACGACGCGGTGATGTCGAAGGACCTCATCTCCGCCTTTTTCGACCTCGGCATCATGGGAATCGAAGTCCCCGACCAGTGGGGCGGCGCCGGATCGTCATTTTTCAACGCCGTGCTCGTGGTCGAGGAGCTGTCGCACGTCGACGCTTCCTGCGGCGTGCTCGTCGACGTCCAGAACACGCTCGTCAACAACGCCATCATCCGTTGGGGCAATGAGGACCAGAAGTCGAAGTACCTGCCGATGCTCGCCAGCGACACGGTCGGCGCGTATGCGCTTTCCGAGGCGGGAAGCGGGTCGGATGCGTTCGGCCTGGCGTGCAAGGCTGAGGAGAAGGACGATCACTATGTCCTGAACGGCCAGAAGTTGTGGATTACCAACGCGTACGAGGCCGGCATCTTCATCGTTTTCGCGAATGCCAATCCGGAGGCGGGATACAAAGGGATCACCGCGTTCCTGATCGAGCGCGATTTCCCCGGATTCAAGGTCGGCAAGAAGGAAGACAAGCTTGGAATCCGCGCCTCGTCGACCTGCGAACTGATCCTCGAAGATTGCCGCGTGCCGAAGGAGAACGTCGTCGGCGAGCCGGGCAAGGGCTACAAAATCGCCATCGAGACGCTGAACGAAGGGCGGATCGGCATCGGCGCGCAGATGATCGGCGTCGCCCGCGGCGCGCTCGAGCACGCCATCGCCTACACGAAGGAACGGAAGCAGTTCGGGCAGCCGGTCGCGGATTTTCAGGGTGTCCAGTTCCAGATCGCCGCGGCCGCGACGGAGCTCGAAGCGGCACGGCTGATGGTCTACAACGCGGCGCGGCTCAAGGATGCGAAGCAGCCATTCGTGCGCGAAGCGGCGATGGCCAAGCTCTTCTCGTCGCAGGTGGCGGAGAAGGTGACGTCGCTCGCGGTCCAGCTCTTCGGCGGCAACGGCTACACGAAGGAGTATCCCGTCGAGAAGTTCTGGCGCGACTCGAAGGTCGGCCAGATCTACGAGGGGACGTCGAACATGCAGCTGGCAACGATCGCGAAGTCGATCATCGCGGGTCGGTTGTAAGCGCGCGCCGGAACGCCGGCAAGTCTTTGCGTGCGGTGAATGCGAGCAATCGGCTCCCCCACCGCTACAATGCCGCGCACTTGTCCATCCTCGATCTGGTCATCATCGTTGGCTACCTCGCCGCTGTGGTCGGGGCTGGCGCCTGGTTTGGGCGGAAGCAGCAGACCACCAACCAGTACTTTCTGGCGGGACGCGGCGTTCCGTGGTGGGCGATCAGCGCGTCGATCGTGGCGACCGAAACGTCGACCATCACCTTCATCTCCGTGCCGGGCATCGCGTACGCGCGCGGCGGCGACTTCACCTTTTTGCAGCTCGTCTTCGGCTATCTCGTCGGACGGATCGCCATCTCGATTCTCTTCATCCCGTCGTACTTCACCGGCGACCTCGTCACCGTCTATCAACTGCTGCAGCGGCGGTTCGGATGGCGCGTGCGCGCGCTGGCGTCGTCGCTGTTCATCGCCATGCGCACCATCGCGGACGGCGTGCGGCTGCTGCTGACCGCGTTTGTGCTCGCGGCGGTTTACGGAAGCGTGGCCGGCGTCTCGGCGGAATCGGTGATCACGCTTTGCGTCGTCGGCATCGGCGTGGTGATGATCATCTTCACCTTCTACGGCGGCATGGAAGCCGTGGTCTGGATCGAGGTCGTGCAGCTGGGCATCTACATTGCCGGCGCGCTGGCAGCCGCCATCGTTCTGACGCACGGCATCCCGGGCGGATTTTCGGCGGCGATGGACATCGGCCACGCGTACGGCAAGTTCCGCGTGTTCGACTTCGCCTTCGACGCTACGAAAACGTTCACCTTCTGGGCCGGCGTCATCGGCGGCTGCTTCCTGACGATGTCGACGCACGGTACCGACCAATATCTGGTACAGCGGTATCTATGTACCGATCGCCCGCGCAGCGCGGCGCTGGCGCTGTTGTCGTCCGGAATCGTCGTGCTCGCGCAATTCATCGGATTCCTCTTCATCGGCGTCCTGCTGTTCGCGTTTTACGCGCCATACAAAATCGCGGGATACATGACCGGCGCAGCCTCGGCGCCGTTCCATGCGCCCGACCAGGTCTTCCCCGATTTCATCACCCGCCATCTCCCCTCGGGACTCTCGGGACTCGTCGTCGCGGCGATCTTCGCGGCGGCGATGTCGTCGTCGCTCAACTCGATCGCCGCCGCATTCGTGGCCGATCTCTACAAGCCGTTCCGCGAGAACAAGCCGGATCGCCACTATCTGCGCGTCTCGCACGTGGTCACGATCATCGCCGGCATCGTGCAGATCGTCGTCGCACTCGCGGTGCGCCACAAAAGCGAATCGGCGCTCAGCACCGCCCTCAGCGTGGCCTCGCTCATCAACGGCCCGATCCTCGGCGTGTTCCTTCTCGGCAGTGCCAAACGCGGCGGACCGCGCGCCGCGCTCATCGGCATGAGCGTCGGAATCGCCGTCGTCCTCACCGTCCGTTTTGCCACGCATGTGGCGTGGCCGTGGTACACCGTCATCGGCTCGCTGACCACGTTCGCCGTTGGCGCGCTCATTCCGGAGCGAGAGCATGCGGCGGATTAGCATTGCGGCGCTTGCCGCGCTTTTGACCGGCTGCACGACGATGCAAACCACCAGCAACTTCGACGCCGAACGCCTGCGCGAAATCGATCGCACGATCGAGACCGCGATCGCCGAGCACAAACTTCCCGGCGGCGTCTTTCATCTCGAACGCGGAAGTTCCATCTACGAAAAGGCCTACGGCAATCGCGCGCTCGTTCCCGTCGTCGAGCCGATGATGGACGACACGATTTTCGACGCCGCGTCGCTGACGAAAGTCGTGGCCACGACGCCGTCGATCTGGCTGCTGATCGAGCGCGGAAAAATCGAGCTCGATGCGCCGGTGAGCCGCTACATCCCGGAGTTCCGCGGCGGCTGGCGCGACGAGATCACCATCCGCCATCTCCTCACACACACCTCGGGGCTCCGTCCCGACCTCGATCTGACGCCGCCGTGGAGCGGCTACGACACCGCCATCCGCATGGCCATCGCCGAGGAGCCGAGGCAGCGTCCGGGATACACGTTCCGTTACAGCGACATCAATTTCGAGCTTCTCGGCGAGATCGTGAAACGCGTTTCGGGGGATGACCTCGCATTGTTCGCGTATCACGAAATCTTTCAGCCGCTGGGCATGATCGATACAAGTTTTCGTAGCGCCGGCGGCCCGCCGGCTGGACCGCCGGCGGCTCGCCGGCACGACGACAAGCGCATCGCCCCCACCGAGCAAACGCCCGAAGGGATGCTCCGCGGCGTCGTCCACGATCCGACCGCGCGACGCATGGGCGGCGTGGCCGGACACGCCGGCCTCTTCACGACCGTTCACGATTTGACGCTCTACTGCCGGATGCTGCTTCGCGGCGGAGCGCCGATCCTGAAACCGCAAACAGTCAACATGTTGACCCGTGTGGAAACGCCGCCGAACGTCGCAGTGCGGCGAGCGGGCGGATTCGATCTCGACTCTTCCTTCAGCCGGCCGCGCGGCGAGATTTTTCCGCTCGGATCGTACGGGCACACCGGCTTCACCGGCGGGATGATGTGGATCGATCCGTTCTCGAAGACGTTCTATGTCTTCCTCTCGAACCGCGTGCATCCGAACGGCACCGGCGACGTGCTGCGGCTTCAGGTCGCGCTCGGAACGCTTGCCGCGCAAGCCGCACGGGTGCCGAAGGAAACGCCGGCCGGAGCATTGCCCGTGAGACCCGGCGGACAGGTGCGATTCACCTTCGGCGGGCCCGACACGAACAACGGCATCGATCATCTCGAGGCCGAGCGCTACGAACCGTTGCGCGGGATGCGCGTCGGTCTGATCACGAACCACACCGGCATCGATCGCGCCTGGAATCCGACCATCGACCTCCTCCGCAGCGCGCCCGATGTCACGCTGGTCGCGCTCTTCTCGCCGGAACACGGCATTCGCGGAACGGTCGATGCGAACGTCGCGGACGCCTCGGATCCCGTCAGCGGGTTGCCGGTCTATAGCTTGTACGGCGAAACGCGCAAGCCGAAGCCGGAGCAGTTGGCTGGACTCGACGCGCTCGTCTTCGACGTCCAGGACGTCGGCACGCGCTTCTACACGTACTTCGCCACGATGGGCCTGGCGATGGAGGCGGCGGCCGCGGCGCACGTGCGGTTCATCGTCCTCGACCGCGTCAATCCGATCGGCGGCGTCGACGTCGAAGGGCCGCTGCTGCATGCCGAGGAGAGCTTTATCGCCTGGCACTCGCTGCCGATCCGGCACGGGATGACGGTGGGAGAGCTGGCGCGGATGTTCAACGACGAGCGCCACATCGGCGCCGACCTCACCGTGATCCCGCTGACGCGCTGGCGGCGCGAGCTGTGGACGGACGAAACCGGACTGCCGTGGATCAATACGTCGCCCAACATGCGCAGCGTGACCGAGGCGGGCTTGTATCCCGGCATCGGAATCCTCGAGTTCGCGCTGTCGGTGGGGCGCGGAACGGAGACGCCGTTCGAAGTCCTCGGCGCGCCGTACATCGACGGAGCAACGCTGGCGCGCGAGCTGACTGCGATGTCGTTGCCGGGGATTCGCTTCGAGGCGACGACGTTCACGCCGTCAACGAGCAACTTCGCGAAGCAGCAGTGCGGCGGCGTGCGGATGACGATCACCGATCGCCGCGCGCTGCGGCCGGTGGCGACGGGCGTGGCGATAGCGCTCGTGTTGCATCGCCTTTATCCGAATGACTTCGCGCTCGACAAGCTCGCGCCGCTGCTGCGCGACCCGGCCACGCTCGAGGCAATCCGTGCCGGCAAGCCGCTGGCGGAGATCGTTTCGATGTGGCGCGAGGATGAGGCGGCGTTCGCGTTGCGAAGGGCGAAGTACCTGCTTTACTAGGTTCAGACACCGCATCTTGCCAAAGCACAGACAAGAGTGTCTGTGCCACACACAAGCCACACCGGCGGCGACGGTGTGGCACAGACACTCTTGTCTGTGCTGGTGAGGCTCGGGAAGTCTGAGAACGTAGCGCCGCCGGCTCGGCGGCTGGACCGCCAGCGGCTCGCTGGCGCGTCTACTCGCCGCCGAGCCGGCGGCGGTCCAGCCAGCGGGCCGCTGGCGCTACGGCGTTTCTAGTGCTTCACCGCTCTCCGTTTCACTGGCGCGTCCTGCCAGGAGAAACCGTTGTGCAGCGTGGCGCTTGTGGCTCCGACGGTCACCACGACGTCGCCGGTTCCGGCGGCGTGGGCAGGAACCGTCGCGTGCAGCGTGACCGCGTCGACGACCTGCACGTTCGTCGCGGGAACGCCGGCGACGGTCACGGAAGTCGCCGACGTCGTCGTGAAGCCGGCGCCGAAGATCGTGACCGTTGTGGCGGCGGACGGAAGCGCGATGTTTGGCGTGATGCTGATGACCGAGAGGGCCGGACGCGTGTACGTGAACGCGCCGGGGGCGGTAACGCTCGTCGAACCGGGATTCGTCACGGAGACGTCGACCGCCAGTTGCGAGCCGATCGGCCCGAGGGGTGTGCGGGCGGTGATGGTCGTGTCGTTGACCACGATCACGTCGGTGGCCGGCAGCGCGCCGAACGTCACCGTCGCACCGGCCTGGAAATTCGTTCCGGTGATCGTCACCGGCGTCCCGCCCGTGGTCGGTCCTGTGTTCGGCGAAACGCTGCTGAGCGTCGGGCCGGGCAGCGTGTAGGTGAATGCCTGCGACAGCGTGGCCGACTGACTGTCCGAGTTCGTGACGACGACGTCCACCTTCCCCGCGGCGTGCGCGGGCGTGGTCGCGGTGATCGACGTCGACGTCGCGGAAACGTTCGTCGCCGACACGCCGCCGAACTTGACACTCACATTCGACAAGAAGCCGGTGCCGCTGATCGTCACGATCGTCCCGCCGGCAATCGAGCCGCTGACGGGAAGGATGCTCGTCACCGTCGGCGCCGGGTTGGCGACGGCATTGACGCGCATCGTGCCGAACATGCTGCTGTGTCCCGATCCGCAATCGGGGATGTCGCAGACGAAGGCGAACGTCCCCGCCGTCGTGGCCGTGAACTGGAAATTCACCGTCTTTCCGCGTCCGCAATCGAGGCCGTTTTCGATGTAGGTCTCCATCAGGATTCCGTGGCCGACCGACGATGCGTCGCCCGACGGCACGGTCAAAGTCAGATTGACGACGTCTCCCTGATTGACCGTGAACGGAGACGGATCGGTGGTGAACTGGAAGCTCTTCGCCGTGACGGTGACGGACTTCGTGGCAGCGGCGCTGACGCTGTCGGGTTGCGGGATCACCGCTCCGTGAACCGACCTGCTGGCAACCATTTCGCGCAGGTGCGCGAGGTGCTCCGCCTGCGAAAACGGCGACGCATCCATCGCATGCTCATGAGTTTCGCTGCTGGTTTGTGCTGTTGCCGCGGCGGCAAGGCCCAGAATGGCCACCGCAAGGATCGCTCTCCGCATCACACTCTCCCTGGAATCGAGTTTTTACAAGCAAACACTTGAACAATAACTGATTCGACCGCGCGGACCGCGCCTTTGTTTACAACTTAACAATGATGTTGCGGCGATGGAGCAGCCAGAGGATGCCCAGCCAGAAGGTAACGAAGGCCAGTCCCCACAGCAGAGAGGCGAACTTGTCCGGGAAGTACGGCGCGAAGAAGGCGTCGAAGCTGGCCTGATGCAGCGACGTCTTCTTTCCGTCGATGGTTATCTTGAATAACGAGTCGATGCAGCGGGCCATGATCCCCGACCCGACGAACGCCACCAGCGGGTTGACGCCGTAGACGACGAATGGCTTCGCCCAGCCGCGGATCTGATAAACGTCGAGGATCCAGAGGCACGTCGCCAGCATCACGCACGCGAAGCCGGCGGTGAAGAGTACGTAGCTCGACGTCCAGAGATTTTTGTTGATCGGAAAGACCCAGCTCCACAACTCGCCGGCCACCATGCCGAGGCAGCCGGCGCCGTAGAGACCGACGATGCGGTCGAGGATTGGGCGGCGTTTGTCGGTCAGCCAGCGGCCGGCGAAAATCCCGAGCATGGCCGTGGCGATGGCGGGAATCGTCGACAGCGGTCCTTCCGGATCCCACGTTTTCGACGATGCCCAGATGTGATTCGTGCCGAGGATGAGGCGATCGCTCCAGGCGGCGAGATTCTTCTCCGGCTGATCGAGCAAAAAGTAGCCGATCGTGCCGGTGCCGGGAACAGGGACGAGCGTCATCACGAACCAGTAGCCGAGGAGGAGCGCGGCGACGATGGCGATCTGTTGTTTGACCGTCGTTCGGAGCGTCAGCAATCCGGCGGCGATGTACGCGATCCCGATCCGCTGCAGCACGCCCATGAATCGCAGATGCTGCGCGCGCCAGAGCATGCGCTGAAGGAACGTCGGATCGGGAATCCCGGGCATCTTCCCCCACCAGAAAAAGGGGAAGGCATTCAGCAGCAGCCCGGCCAGCACGATCAACAGACCGCGGCGGATGATCTTCATCGCGAGCGTGTTCGGATCGCGCTTGCTCAATGACAGATGCGTGGTCACGCCGACGATGAACAGGAAGAACGGGAAGATGAGATCGGTCGGGGTCCAGCCGTTCCACGGCGCATGTTCGAGCGGCGGATAGATGGCACCCCAGCTGCCCGGATTGTTGACGAGCAGCATCCCGGCGATGGTGATGCCGCGAAAGACGTCGAGCGCCATGAGCCGCTCCGAGGACGGAGGCAGCGGTGCGACCGTGGACATTGCGGCGTAGGGTAGCAGGGTGTCGGGGTGGGGTGTGGGGATTCGAATGTTGAATCTTGAATGTTGAATGTTCAATGTTGAATGAGGCCGCGCGACTTACCCCGCGCTTCTTTCATTCAACATTCAACATTTAACATTGAACATTCAACATTGCTCCCCACCCCCGACCCCCATAATTGCGACGTGCGACGCTTGGCTTGCTTCTTCGTGCTTCTCGCCGCGTGCGCGTCGGCACCGCCGTCCACTTCGCCCTACACGCTCGTCCTCGGCATCGCGCAGGACGGCGGCTATCCGCAGGCGGGCTGCAATCGACCCGACTGCATCGCCGCCTGGCGCAATCCGAAACTGCGCCAGCGCGTGGCGTCGCTGGCCATCGTCGATTCGCAATCGCATCAGCGCTGGATCATCGACGCGACGCCCGATTTCCCATCGCAACTAGCCTCGCTCGACGCGTTCGCGCCGCGCGGTGCGTCGCTGCTCGACGGCATCCTCCTAACCCACGCCCACATCGGTCACTACCTCGGCCTCGCCCACCTCGGCCGCGAAGTTCTCGGCGCGCACGCGATCAAGGTTTACGCGATGCCACGCATGCGCGAGTTTCTCCAGCACAACGGACCTTGGGACCAGTTCGTGAAGCTGCAGAACATCGAGATCGTTCCAATCGAGGACGGCGTCCCGATCGCGCTCAACGAACGCATCACGGTGACGCCGTTGCGCGTTCCGCATCGCGACGAGTATTCCGAGACCGTCGGCTTCATCGTACGAGGTCCGTCGCGGTCAATCCTCTGGCTGCCCGATATCGACAAATGGGAGAAGTGGTCGATGCCGTTGGAGTCGGTGCTCGCTCGCGTCGACGTCGCCTACATCGATGGCACCTTCTACGACGCGACGGAATTGCCCGGCCGCGACCTCCGCGAAATCCCGCATCCGCTGATGACGGAGACGCTGGCGCGGCTAGCCAACTCCCCGCTGCGCGCCAAGGTGCGATTCATCCATCTCAATCAATCGAATCCGCTTCTGCGGGAACGGCGAAACGGTGTCGTCATCGCAACCGACGGAGAGCGCATCGGTTTGTGAAGATCGATACTGAGTGACATCGCACCGTTTGCACCCGTCGCGCGCGGAGGCGCGCAGGACAATCTAGCCCCGCGCTGCGCGCGGGGTTGGGCACGCCGACGATTCCCGCGGCCGCGGAGGCGGCCGCTACAAATTTCGCGCGGCGCGAGCATTTTTCAGTGGCCGCCTCCGCGGCCACGAACTCCTGATCGCTCGTTTTCCCCGCGCAAAGCGCGGGGCTAGATTGTCACGCGCGCCTTCGCGCGCGATACCGCACTGACTGACATTGCTACTTCATCTTCATCAGCGCTCCTACGCCGAGGATTGCGGCGAGGAGCATCAGCGCCCAAGTGGAGAGCGCTGGGACGTTCGACGTCACCGGCGCCGTCACGGGCGGGGCGGTGAAGGAGCTGTTGCCGGAGTTTGGATCGGACGTCGCGCTCGACACGCTCGCACTGTTGTTGATGTTGCCGGTCGCTCCCGGCGCGGCGGTGGTCACGAGCGTGAACGTCCCCGTGCCGCCGTTCGCGAACGATGCGGCGGTGCAGGTAATCGTCCCGGTCGTCCCGACCGTCGGCGTCGTGCAGTTAAAGCCGGGCGGCGGCGTGATCGACTGGAAGAGCAGCGATGACGGCAGCGTGTCGGTGAAGACGACGTTCGCCGCCGCGCTCGGACCGCCGTTGGTCAGATTGAACGTGTAGGTGATGGTGCCGCCGTTCGCTCCGGCGTTGCCGGTCAGGCCGAGGTCCGCGGAACCGGCGGTGAAGGACGATGACTGCGAATTGTTGGCGGACGAAGGATCGGACGGCGTGCCGGATACCGAGGCTGTGTTTGCGATCGAACCGTTCGCGTTCGACACTGAGGTCACGTTCAGCGTGAACGTCGCCGTCGCGCCGTTGGCGAGCGACGCGCCGGTGCAACTGATCGTGCCCGTGGTGCCTATGGCTGGCGTCGTGCAAACGTAACCTGCGGGCGAAACGATCGATTGGAACAGCAGCGTCGATGGAAGCGTGTCCGTCATCGTCACCGTCGTGGCGGTGTCGGGACCGTGATTCGTCACCACGATCGTGTAGGCGACGGCAGCGCCGGGGGCGGCGTTCGTCGTCGGCGTCGTCTTCGTGATGCCGAGGTCCGCGCTGGGCGGCGGCGTGACCGTGGTCGTGGCGGTGGCGCTGTTGTTCGCCTGCGCCGTGTCCGAGGCATCGCTGCTGCCGTTGACCGTATTCGTCACGCTGCCGGAGACGGCGGTTACGTTCACGACCACCGTGAATGACGCCGAACCGGCGTTGGCCAGCGAGGCGGTCGAGCAATTGATGCTGCCGGTGCCGCCGATTGCCGGCGTCGTGCAGCTCCAGCCTGCGGGGGCGACGATCGATTGGAACGTGACGCCCGAGCCGATGGTCTCGGTGATCTTCGCGTTCGCGGCGGCGTCCGGACCGTTGTTCGTGATCGTCTGCGTGTACGTGATGATGCCGCCGGAGTTGACCGGATCGGGCGCATCGCTGTTGGTCACGGCGACGTTCGCCGTCGGCACGACGTACGCGGTCGAAACGGTCACGGCGTTGTTGCCGTTGTTCGGATCGGCGGCATCGCTGCTGGCGGTGAAAAGCTCATTGATGGTGGTGTTGTTCGGACCGATCTGCGCGGCTCCGGCCTTGAGGACGAGCGTGAAGACCGACGACGAAACGGCCATCGACGTGTTGTGGCAGGTGAAGCCGGAGCCTTGCCCGACCACGAGCGCCGGACAGGTCCAGCCGGCCGGAACGGAGATCGACTGGAAGGTTAGACCGTTGCCAAGCAGAGCGCTCATGCCCGTGTTCGCGGCGGCGTCGGGGCCGGCGTTCGTGACGGTGATGGTGTAGGTGATGTTGCCGTCCGGCGCGACCGGATCGGGTGAATCGGTGGCCGTGATCTGGATGTCGGCGTGCGGGGCCACGTACGCCGTCGACACGGTGACGGCGTTGTTGCCGTTGTTCGTGTCGGCCACGTCGCTGCTGGCGGTGAAAAGCTCGTTGATGGTGGTGTTGTTCGGACCGATCTGCGCAGCTCCAGCCCTGAGAACGACCGTGAAGACCGACGACGAAACGGCCATCGACGTGTTGTGGCAGGTGAAACCGGAACCCTGCCCGACCGTCAGCGGCGGGCAGGTCCAGCCGGCCGGGATCGTGATCGACTGGAAGGTCAGGCCATTGCCGAGCAGCGCGCTCATGGTCGTGTTCGCGGCTGCATCGGGACCGGCGTTGGTAACGGTGACCGTGTAGGTGATGTCGCCGTCGGGATTGACCGGATCGGGCGAATCGGACGCCGTGATCTGGATGTCGGCGTGCGGCGTGACGTATTGCGTCGACACGGTTACCGCATTGTTGGCGTTGTTCGGATCGGCCCAATCGCTGCCGGTGGTAAAGACTTGATTGATGGTCTGGTTGTTGATGCCGAACTGCGCGGAGCCGGCTTTGAGCACGATCGTGAAGACCGAGGTGGTCAGACCGAAATTCGCTGCGGTGCAGGTGAACGACGCGCCATGCCCGACCGCAAGCGACGGACAGCTCCATCCCGCCGGCACTGTCATCGACTGCCAGAGCAGTGAGTTGTTGAGGATTACCGACATCGTGGCGTTCGTGGTCGCGTCGGGACCGGCGTTGGTCACGTTGACCGTATAGGTAATGTTGCCGTCGGGCGCGACCGGATCGGGCGAGTCGCTGCCGGTGATCTGCATGTCCGCGTGCGGCGCGACGTACGACGTCGACACCACCGCCGTGTTGTTGGCGTTGTTCGAGTCGCCCCAATCGCTGCCGGTAGTGAACACCTGGTTGAGCGTCGTGTTATTGATCCCGATCTGACTCTTGGCCGCCTTGAGAACGACGGTGAACGTCGACGTCGTCAAACCGAAATTCGCGGCCGTGCAGGTGAACGACGCGCCATGTCCGACCGCAAGCGACGGACAGCTCCAACCCGCCGGCACCGTCATCGACTGCCAGAGCAGCGTGTTGTTGAGGATCACCGACATCGTCGCATTCGTCGTCGCGTCCGGACCGGCGTTGGTGACGTTGACCGTGTACGTAATGTTGCCGTCCGGCGCGACCGGATCGGGAGAGTCGCTGGCCGTGATCTGCATGTCCGCGTGCGGTGCGACGTACGACGTCGATACCGTCACGCTGTTGTTCCCGTTGTTCGGATCGGATTCGGTCGCATTCACGCCGAAAAATTGGTTGATGGTCTGATTGTTGACGCCGAACTGGTTCTTCCCCGCATTCATCACGATCGAGAACGTGTCGTCCGATCCCGCTGCCAGCGTCGCCGCGGTGCAGGTAAATGAGCCGCCGAATCCGGGAGACAACGCCGGACAGCTCCATCCAGCCGGTACGGTCATCGACTGCCATAGCAGCGACCCGTTCAGAACGACGTTCAGATGCGCGGTCGTGGCGGTCGCCGGCCCGGCGTTCGTGACGTGCACGGTGTAGGTGATGTTGCCGTCCGGCGCCACCGGGTCGGGCGAATCGGATGCGGTGACCCCCATATCCGCGCCGACGACGGCGAACGAGGCGACCGGGAAAAGGGCAAGGCACAACACGAGCAACGCGCGACGGACGTTCATGGACATGGAAGCTCCTCTGTAGATAGGTCGCGCAAACGGAGGGAAAACTCCCTCACGCTGTGTCATCTGTGTCCATCTGCGTCATCTGCGGATCGATCTACAATCCCTCCACCCAAATGTCCGACGTCACCCAACTCCTGCGCGAATGGAACGCCGGAGAGCCTGAGGCGCGCGATCGCCTCATGCGGCTCGTCTACGACCCGTTGCGCGCCATCGCCGAGCGGCATTTCGGACGCGAGCGCGAAGGACACACCCTCCAGCCCACCGCGCTCGTGCACGAGCTCTACGTCCGCTTCGCCGACCAGCGCCACGTCGAGTTCCGCGACCGCGTGCACTTCTTCGCCGTCGCCGCCACCGTCATGCGCCGCATCCTCGTCGATCACGCGCGGCGCAAGTGGAGCGACAAGCGCGGCGGCGGTGCGGCGCCGCTTGCCATCGAATTCGCCGTCGGCGTCTTCGAGGAACAGAACTTCGACATCGTCGCCCTCGACCTCGCCCTCGATCGCCTCGCCGCCATCTTTCCGCAGCAGGCCCGCATCGTCGAGCTCCGTTTCTACGGCGGACTTACGCTCGACGAAACCGCCGAAGCGCTCGAAATCTCCCCCGCCACCGTCAGCCGCGAATGGACCATGGCCCGCGCCTGGCTGCGTGGTGCGATGAACGCCTCATGACCGCGGAGCCGCTCGACGCTGCATTCTGGGAGCGCGTGCGCACGCTGTTTCATGAGGCTGTTGATTCGCTCGATCGAAAAGCGCTTCTCGATGATTGCAGCGATCCGAATCTGCGCGCCGAGGTCGAGCGATTGCTCGAGCAGCACGACGCCGCGGCAGGGTTTCTCGAACAATCCGTCTGGGACCTCGTCGAAACCGCCGACGCCAAATGGGAGCACGTCCTCATCGGACCGTATCGCGTCGTGCGCCAGCTCGGCCACGGCGGCATGGGCACCGTCTTTCTGGCGTCGCGCGAAGATGCCGAATTCGAGCAGCGCGTCGCCATCAAACTCGTTCGCCGAGGAGCGGGCGGCGAGTCGCTGCTGCAGCGATTTCGCCAGGAGCGGCAGATCCTGGCCGCACTCGAACATCCCAACATCGCGCGCCTGCTCGACGGCGGCACCACCTCCGGCGGCGTCCCCTACCTGGTCATGGAGTACGTCGAAGGGACGCCGATCGACGGCTATTGCCGCGTGCACAACCTCCCGATCGACGCGCGGCTGCGGCTCTTCCTCCAGCTCTGCGATGCCGTTCAGTACGCGCATCGCGGACTGGTCATTCATCGCGACATCAAGCCGGCAAACGTCCTCGTCACCGCCGACGGCATCCCGAAACTTCTCGACTTCGGCATCGCCAAACTGACGTCGGCGCAGACCGATCACACAGTCACGCGCCTGATGACGCCCGACTACGCCAGCCCCGAGCAGTTGGCCGGCAAGCTCGTGACCACCGCCACCGACGTTTACTCTCTCGGCCTGCTGCTTTTCGAGCTGCTCACCGGCAAGCGTCCGTTCGAAAACGTCGTGCGCACCGGCGACACCGAGCCGCCGCGCGCCAGCAGCGTCTCCGGCCTGCGCGCCCTTCGCGGCGATCTCGATCGCATCCTCCTCGTCGCACTCGATCCCGATCCGAATTGCCGCTACGCCTCGGTCGATAAGTTCGCCGACGACGTCCGCCGCCACCTCGACGGCCATCCCGTCTCCGCGCGCGGAGCATCCCTCGGCTACCGAACAGCAAAGTTCGTCCGACGCAACAAGCTGTTCGTCGCCGCCGCCGCTGTGGCCGTAGTCGTCGCCATCGTGGCGTTCCTCGCGGTCCTGCAGCAGAAGCGCATCGCCGAGCGCCGCTTCGAGCAGGTCCGCTCGCTCGCGCACGCCGTCGTCTTCGATCTCCACGACGCGATCGCGAAACTCCCCGGCTCGACCTCGGCACGCTCACTCCTGGTCCGCCACGCGCTCGGCTACCTCGACGCGCTCGCCAAAGAATCGACTCGCAACACGCCGCTGCAGATGGAGCTGGCCGCCGCCTACGAACGCGTCGGCGACGTGCAGGGCATGCCCTACCGCGCCAACCTCGGCGACAGCTCCGGTGCGCTGATCAGCTATCGAAAAGCCCTCGACATCGCCGAGGAAGTGCGCACGCGCCAGCCGGATAACGCATCCACGCTGCTGCTCATCGCCGACCTCCACGACCGCACCGGCTGGATCGAACAACGCGCCTTACGTTTTCGCGACGCGCTCGCACATCACGAGGCGGCGCGCAAGATTCGCGAGTCGCTGCACGACGATCTCGCGCTGGCGCGGACGTGGGTTGCCATCGCCGACTCGCGCTACCAATCCGCCTATCCCGCCGCAGCCGTCCGCGGCGCGTACGAAACCGCGGACCACATTCTCGATCGCGTTGCCGTCACCGACGCCAATCGCAAGGACGTTCTCACCGAGCGAGGCCGCGTCCACCAGCGCCTCGGCGGCTACTTCACCGGCACCCGCGAACACGATCCCGCCCGCGCGCTGCTGCATCATCAGGCCGCCGAACGCGCCCTCGAGGCGCGCGCCGCGCTCGATCCAAACGACGCAGTCGCGAAACGTAACTTCGCCGACCAGCTCGTGATGACCGCCACGCTCCAGAACAGTGTCCACGACGGCGCCGCCGCGCTGGCCGGCACGTCGCGCGCTCTCCCCATCCTGCGCGCCCTCGCGGACGCCGACGCCGACAACGCCGAAGCGCAACACGACCTCGCCTTCGCCTACACCCAGAACGCCCGCGCCTACATGCATCTACAACGCTGGTCCGACGCCGCCAAAGCCGCCGACGATGCGCTGGCCATCCAAACGCGCCTCATCGAACGCGACCCCACCAACCGCGAATACCGCCGCGACCTGGGCGTGCTGAATCGCCTGATGAGCGATCTCAAAAGCCGATCCGCAGATGACGCAGATTGACGCAGATGAAATCGACGAAATTATGTACTTTGCAAACCCACCGGTTTGTGGGTATTGGTGGGTAATGGTGGGTAACCGTCTGATGTTGCGGCGGTCATCCCGGTTGCAAGTGCGCGGCGGCGGCGCCGCCACAGATGCGGCTACGATACGGGCATGCGTTGGCGACAGGACGAAGGCGAATTCAGCCCTGCGGTCTGGCTCGCTGGTGGTTTCGGTTTCGCGACCATAGTCGCGTTAGCCATCGTCATTTATCCGTGGATCGGCTGATCGCAGAAGTGTCGTGGCGTAAGTATTTAAACCTACGCCACGACGAACTTACTCACCAGCAGCCGACGTATACCGCCGAATAAAAGTACCAGGTCGCGCCGCCGTTGTACGACACCCAGGTCACCAAATACCAATCCGAGCAAGAGCCGATCTCTTGTTTATCGTAGACGCCCGGATCGCCGCCGACGTCGAGATCTGCGCATGTGCACGTGTTGGCGTCGTAGGAATTGCACGAGAACGGCGGTGGGACACAATTGGGGTAGTTGCTCTGCACGCTTGCGTTGTCGCACGGTGTCGGCGACGTGGGCCTGCCGACGAGGTGGTTCCCCAGCGGTGCTCCACGCCCCATCACTGAGGCAGATGTATCGCAAGTGAGGCAGTCGGCCAAGCCTTCTGGGTGTCCGATCTCATGCACCATTACCTCGGCCAGCACCGCCGGATCCGTCTCGGTGGTATTGAGTCGCGTTTCGGCATGGATTGTATGATCGAACCCGTCGGTCGAGACAACGGTTTCCCCCCTGACATCTGGGTTGACCGTCGGTGGAGTGTGAAAGACCGTAAAGTCAGCGCCCGCCTGGTTTGACGTAAACGTGTATGTGACCTGAGAGTTGTTGCTGCTGGCGTTGGCAGCGGTCCAATTGTTAAAAGTTCCGGCGATCGCGTTGTACTGATCCGGTGTAAAGCTACTATCGATGTAAACGGAAACCGAGCGGCCCTTTGACCAGCCGTGGTCCAACATGGGAGGAGTATTCGCAGGCGAGCAGGGCTGAGCGAGGAGGTTCTTGCCTAGCAGCAGCACAACGATTGCGAAGAGCGGAGAGCGGACCCGTCGGCACCCCGAAACGGTTTTGCTCTTCATGGCAGGAACCTCTTAACTGGATGCGGGTTCTTGATCTCGGCGTCCACGTCGGCGCGAAATGCGCCGTACTTCTGCCCATTGTGCTTGTCAGCCGACCAGTTGCCGGGCCGCGTTCGAGCGTTCGATCCATCCACCGCTCGGACGTCAGACCCGTGAACGTCGTACGCTGTCAGAATTCTGTAATTGCCCGCGCCGGCCGCCGCCAAGAAGAGAAGGTATTTTCTTCCCTCTCTTAAGGAGCCGAGACCCGCGACGCCGTAGCGAACGATGCGGCCATTCGGGTATCGCACTCGCCCGCCCCAGCGTTCCGCCGCGATCGTGTCACCAGCGTGAACCTTGATGCCGGGCGCGACCTTCAACGTATCCGTGACGTGAACCGTGAATTCGGAATAGACCGAGCCGCGGTCGTTGGACAAGAAAGCTTCCGACGCGGTCACGGTTCCTTCGACTACCAGGTCGCTGTCCGCCGCGGGCAGATCCGAGTCGCCGGCCGACCCAGATACGACGACGGCAACAGCTGACGGCGCGAGGTTTGGCTGAACGACCGCCTGCCGGTCGTACCTCTTGCTCTTGGCGATCCGCGCCTCATCGGTCGGCGCAGGCGCCTCCAGGTCCACGATCGGCGTCGCGGCATCGTCGAGCTCCTTGGGCGTGGGAGGCGCATGTGACGCCCCGTGTCGCATGGTGGTCGCCTTCTCTGGCGTGGTCTCTTGTCCAATTGCCGCAGGCGCAACGAGATAGAGACCGATGGGGACGATCAAGATTGACAAAGTACGAAAGCGCATTCTGGGCTCCTAAAATCGACAACTGCAAATAACGGCAACAACGGCAGGGCCAACCCGTCGCGAAACATTGGACGCTTATGAAAGAAGTGTCGAAGGAGCGAAAAGTCCTACCCCGTCTTCATCAAGTTTAAAGGACAACATTGTCCCACGCTGTCCCACCAGGTCCCACAAACCGGTGGGTTTGTGAAGTACATAATTTCGAAATCGTTGACTCTCAATCTGCGTACATCTGCGTCATCTGCGGATCGTCTTCTACGGAATCAACAACACCTTCCCGGTCGTCTCGCGCGCTTCGAGCGCGCGATGCGCTTCGGCGGCGTCGCGAAGCGGTACTTCGCGATCGATGCGCAACTTCAACGCGCCCGATGATATCCACGCGAATACATCGCGCGCGCGTCCGAGCAACTCCTCGCGCGTCGCGGTGTAATGCCCGAGGGTGGGGCGCGTGAGGAAGAGGCCATTTTTGGCCAGGCGTCCCGGATCGAACGGCGGCACCGTCCCGCTCGACTGTCCGAACAGCGCCAGCGTCGCGCGGAGGCCGCAGCAATCGAGGCTCTTGTCGAACGTCGTGCGCCCGACCGAATCGTAGACCGCGGCGCATCCCTTCCCGCCCGTCTCCGCCATCACGATCGATTCGAAATCGTCCTTCGTGTAATCGATGACCACGTCGCATCCCGCCTCGCGCGCGATGTCGAGATGATTCGCCGACGCCGTGCCGAACACGCGCGCGCCGCGCATCTTCGCCATCTGCACCAGCAGCGCGCCGACACCGCCCGCCGCCGCGTGAACGAGCACGCTTTCGCCGCGCGCGATCGCATGCACGCTCGTCGACAGATAGTGCGCCGTCATCCCCTGCAGCATCGCCGCGGCCGCCGTCTTCGCATCGATCGAATCGGGCAGCGGCACGAGCATGCCCGCCGGCGCGATCGCATACTCCGCATACGCGCCGCGCACGCCCGCGAACGCGACGCGATCGCCAACCTTCACCGCCTCGACGCCATCGCCAATCGCCTCGACGACGCCCGCCGCCTCCGACCCCGGCGTGAACGGCAACGGCATCTTGTACAAACCGGTGCGGTGATAGACGTCGATGAAGTTGACGCCGATCGCCTCGATCCGAACGAGCGCCTCGCCCGCCGCCGGCCTCGGCGTTTCGACGTCTACGTATTGGAGAACTTCGGTCCCGCCAGTCTGAGAAACACGAATCGCTTTCATGCGCATAACGTAGCACTGAACGTAGCGCCGCCGGCTCGGCGGCTGTACCGCCAGCGGCTCGCTGGCATGTTTCGGTACGTGCCGCCGAGCCGGCGGCGGTCCAGCCGGCGGGCCGCCAGCGCTACGACGGCACTACCTGAGATAATGATCCGCCGCATGTCCCTAGCCCCCTTCCACCCCGTTCTCCAGCGTTGGTTCTCCGAAACGATCGGCAGTCCCACCACCGTCCAGCTCCGCGGCTGGGAAGCGATCCGCGAAAAACAACACACGCTCATCGCCGCGCCGACCGGCTCCGGCAAAACGCTGGCGGCGTTTCTCACCGCGCTCGACGAGCTGTACGTCGAAGCAACGCAGAACGAACTGCCCGACGAAGTCCGCGTCGTCTACGTCTCGCCGCTGAAAGCGCTCAGCGCCGACATCCACAAAAACCTCGCCGAACCGCGGCGCGGCATCAAACGGATCGCCGAGGAGATGGGGCTGGAGGCGCCGCGAATCACGGCGGCCGTGCGGACCGGCGATACCACCGCCTCGGAACGCGCGGCCATGCTGCGCAAGCCGCCGCACATCCTCGTCACCACGCCCGAATCGCTCTACCTGCTCCTCACCGCGGAGCGCAGCCGCGAGATGCTGCGCACCGCGCGCACCATCATCGTCGACGAAATCCACGCTGTCATCGGCACACGTCGCGGCGCGCACCTCGGCATCACCCTCGAACGCCTGCAGCAGGTCGCCGAACAACCACTGCGCCGGATCGGACTATCGGCGACACAGAAGCCGATCGAGGAAGTGGCGAAGTACCTCGGGGGTGTGGGGAGTGGGGTGTGGGAAGTGGGAGAGTCGCATCGCGAAAACCGTGGCGCCTCCAGCTCCCACCCCCCACTCCCCACTCCCCAACCCCCCGTAACCATCATCGACGAAGGCCATCGCCGCACCATCGACCTCGCCATCGAAATCCCGCGCAGCGAAGTCGAGACGGTGATGTCGAACGAGGTGTGGGAGGACTACTACAACCGTCTGACGCAGCTGATCCTCGAGCACAAAACCACGCTCGTCTTCGTCAACACGCGCCGCATGGCCGAGCGCGTGGCCCGCCACCTCAGCGACCGCCTCGGCGAGGACGCGGTCACCGCGCATCACGGCAGTCTGTCGAAGGAAAAGCGCCTCGATGCCGAGTCGCGTCTGAAGAATGGACAGCTGAAAGCGCTCGTGGCTACGGCGTCGCTGGAGCTCGGCATCGACATCGGACACGTCGATCTGGTCTGCCAGATCGCCTCGCCGCATCGCATCGCCACGCTGCTGCAGCGCGTCGGACGATCGGGACATACCATCTCAGGACTTCCCAAAGGCCGCCTCTTCCCCATCTCCCGCGATGACCTCATCGAATGTGCCGCGCTGCTGCGCGAAGTGAAACACGGCAACCTCGATCGCATCGTCACGCACGACGCGCCGCTCGACGTCCTCGCGCAGCAGATCGTGGCTGAGACGTCGTGCGCCGATTACAGCGAGGACGAGCTCTTCGACCTCATGCGCCGGGCGCAGCCCTACGAAAAGCTGACGCGAAAAGATTTCGACGAAACGCTGGCCATGGTCGCGGAAGGTTTCGCCACCAAGCGAGGCCGACGCGGCGCGCTCGTGCATCGCGACGAAGTCAATCGCCGCGTGCGCGGACGTCGCGGCTCGCGCATGCTGGCCATCACGTCCGGTGGCGCGATCCCTGAGGTTGCGGATTACAAGGTCGTGCTGGAGCCGGAGGATACGGTGGTCGGCACGCTCAACGAAGATTTCGCCATCGAGAGCAACGCCGGCGACATCTTCCAGCTCGGCAACGCCTCCTGGCTGATCACGCAAGTCATCAGCGGCACCGTCCGCGTCGCCGACGCCAAAGGCGCTCCGCCCACGATCCCTTTCTGGCTCGGCGAAGCGCCGGCCCGCAGCGATGAGTTGTCGAAGGCCGTGAGCGAAATGCGGCGCGAGTTGGAGATGAGGCTTGGGAGTGGGGTGTTGGGTGTGGGGAGTGGGAGCGAAAACGACGCTCTACCGACGAGCGATCTCCCACACCCCACACCCCACTCCCTACTCCCCGCCGAACACTGGCTCATCGCCGAAACCGGCCTCCCCCAATCCGCCGCCCGCGAAATCGTCGCCTACCTCGACGACTCCCGCCGCGCCCTCGGCGCACTTCCGACCCAGGACACCATCATCCTCGAGCGCTTCTTCGACGAATCGGGCGGGATGCAGCTCGTCCTGCACGCTCCGTTCGGCAGCCGCATCAACAAAGCGTGGGGCCTCGCGCTGCGCAAGCGCTTCTGCCGGCAGTTCAACTTCGAGCTGCAGGCCGCGGCCACCGAGGATGCCGTGCTGCTGTCGCTCGGGCCGCAGCATTCGTTTCCGCTGGCGGACGTCTTCCGCTATCTCCATCCCGCCACCGCGCGCGACGTGCTCGTGCAGGCGATGCTCGCCGCGCCCGTTTTCCAGACGCGCTGGCGCTGGAACACCACCATCTCGCTGGCCATCCCGCGCAATCGCGGCGGACGCAAAGTTCCGCCGCCGCTGCAGCGCGCCATGGCCGACGACCTGATGGCCGCGGTTTTCCCCGACGCCGCCGCGTGTCCCGAAAACCTGCCCGGCGATCGCGAGCTCCCCGATCATCCGCTCGTCAACCAGGTCGTCCGCGACTGCCTCGACGAAGCGATGGATTTCGACGGCCTCGCACGCGTGCTCACGCGCATCCACGCCGGCGAGATCGAATGCATCGCCCGCGACACGACGGAGCCGAGTCCGCTCGCGCACGAAATCCTGAACGCGAAGCCGTACGCCTTCCTCGACGACGCGCCGCTGGAAGAGCGGAGAACGCAAGCCGTCATGACGCGCCGGTCCAAGTCCAACGACCTCGGCATCCTCGACGCCAACGCCATCGAACGCGTCCGCGAAGAAGCGCGCCCCGATCCGAGAGATGCCGACGAACTCCACGACGCGCTGCTGACCTTCGGATTTCTATTCGACGACGAAGTCGAAGCACCGGAGCTGTTCATCGAACTGGCAGCGTCGCGACGCGCAACATTTCAGGAAGCCAATCCGCAGATCACGCAGATTTCCGCAGATTTAGAAACAACGAGCCGCCTTCATCTGCGTAAATCTGTGTCATCTGCGGATAAGCCTTTCGGGTGGTGGATCGCCGCCGAACGAATCCCCGAGTTCCAAGCCATCCATCCGGAGATGACGTTCGACATCACCGCACCATCAAGCCGAATCAAAACCTGGCAACGCGAAGACGCCATCGTAGAAATCATCCGCGGAAGAATGTCCCTCCTCGGACCGACAACTGCAGGCGAGCTCGCCGCATCGCTCAACATCGACGAAAAAGACGCCGACGCCGCCCTGCTGAAACTCGAATCCGAGGGCGCCATCCTAAGAGGAGACTTCACTCCCACCCCCCACTCCCCACACCCCACTCCCCGACAATGGTGCGAGCGCAGGCTGCTCGCGAGAATTCACCGCTACACGCTGAACCGGCTCCGCGCCGAGATCGAGCCGGTCACCGCCGCCGACTTTCAACGCTTCCTCTTCGCCTGGCAGCACGTCACCCCGTCGACGAAACTCACCGGCATCGATGGCGTTCACGAAGTCATCCGCCAGCTCGACGGCTTCGAGATCGCCGCGAACGCCTGGGAGCGCCACGTCCTCCCGCTGCGCATCGACCGCTACGAGCCGCCGCTGCTCGACGCGCTCTGCTTCACCGGCGAGGTCGGCTGGGCAAGACTCACCACCGGCGTCGCGCTTTTCCCGCGCGCGCACACGTCCGCGTGGCTGACCGAAACGACGCCAACGCTGACAGAGCGAGCCCAACACCTTCTCGACCTCCTCCGCACCCGCGGCGCCTCCTTCGCCCGCGACCTCGGCGACGACACCTCGGAAGCGCTCGAAGAACTGGTGAGCGCTGGCCTCATCACCTCAGACGGCTTCATCGGACGCAAACCCGAACGCGCCGGACGCTGGTCAATCCTCGTTGCAGACACTAACCGCGAAGAAGCCATCGAAACCCAGGCCCGAGCGCTGCTGAAGCGATACGGCGTCATCTTCCGCCGCCTCCTCACCCGCGAACCGAACGCCGCCCCCTGGCGCGAGCTGGCCCGCGTCTACCGCCGCCTCGAAGCCAGAGGCGAAATCCGCGGCGGCCGCTTCGTCACCGGCATGTCCGGCGAACAATTCGCCCTCCCCGAAGCCGTCACCACCCTCCGCGAAATCCGCCGCACCCCCGCCGACGCCCGCCTAACCGTCATCAGCGCCTGCGATCCCCTGAACCTCATCGGCATCCTGACGACGTCCGACCGCATCCGCGCAATCCCCGGAACGAGAATCGCCTACCGCGACGGCATCCCCGTAGCCGTCATGGAAGGCGACTTCCTCCGCCCCTTGGACCAACCGGATATCGAAGCCGCCGCCGCCTTAGCGGGACGGAGGGTGCCGGTGGCCGCGGGATTCGTAGGACGCACCGCGTAGAGATGCCGCTCATCGTTGACGCGCGAAGGCGCGTCACCCAATCCAGCCCCCGGCTCAGCCGGGGGAAAATCGCGAAGTAGGAAATTGCGGCCGCGGAGGCGGCCGCCACAACAGGAATCCTGCCGCTCCATGTGGCGACCGCCTTCGCAACCGCAAATCTTTAATCGCCAAATTTCCCAGCGCCGAGCGCGGGGCTAGACTGCGTCACGCGTCTCCGCGATCGGCAGCACGTCCTTCCTCGAAGCCGGAAAGCTCGACGCCCCACTCGCCCGAGAGGAACTTCCCAGCGATCCGCTTCCGCTCCGCCAGCATCGAATCGTCGATCTGTTCGTCCGTCTCCGTGCGCGCGGATGCCGCGAGACCTGCGCGCAGCAACTCCGTGACGGTCTCATCGAGCCCGCGTCCTTCCTGGGATGCGCGGAGCGTCAAGTCTTCAACGAGATCCTTCGGCAGATCCAAGATAGTGGTCATCATGCGAAGTTTGGATGTTCTCATCGCCTTCGTCAAACAACGATGGGGACACAAATGACTCTCGACAGCGACCGTCCTCGAATTCCGCTGCTGCCGCTTTGTCCGGCACTTCGGTGCTCGTATTGGTGAGAGTAGCGGACAACGTCTTCTGCAACTTGCAGCCACACTCAGAAGGGAATCTCCTCTTCCGACTCATACGCTGCGGGTATAGCAGTAGTTTTCACGTTGCCTTCAAGTGCCGCAATGAAACGGATCGAACTAGCAACATGATTAAAGATGAGCAGACTCTCGTTGTAGTTCAGAATCGCGTTGTCGTGTGCGAGACTTTTCTCGTTTCTCACATGGTTGAATGCTTCAAGCACCGAGATCGACGACTTCAGAATGCGCTCGGTCATTTCGGATTCGATACCACCTGCCTTCTTAAGTTCTTTCACGTACTCGCCGAATAAGCTATGAAGCGCCTTGTGATCTGTTGAAATGCCGTACTTCTCGCACAGAACTCGAATGTACTTGACGACGAACGTGTGGAGGCGATCGAGACCGGCCTCCGGCTCGTTTTTCTCGATGCATTCCCTAACCGCTTTTGCCAGAGTTTCGAAGTCTCGACCACCAGCATTCGGCGATATGGCCTCTAATTCATGAACCGGCGAGTCCTGAAGGAGACGCTTCGCGGTTCTACAGCAGGCGTCGAAAAGAGGGTCGTTAGTAGCGCACGAGTGCTCTACGAGAGCCTCTATCAATTTGCCGACCGTGTGGTTCGCCTCCTTCGCCCAGAATGCGCGAAGGCGGTTAGCCTTTGAACCGCCTGAGTACTGCGGATCTTCGATGTCCTTCCCTACGCAATCGAACACGAATTCTTGGAACGTTCGATTCGAAAAGCTGAGAACGTACCCGTCGCTCATTTTGAGGAGCTTCTCAAGGTTGTGCTTCTCCGCGAATGTAAGGTTTGACATAGCCACTGTGAACGCTGTCCGACGTCGCTTTCTTGCCGCGACACTCGAAAGGCCTATCTTTCACTAAGCATTCAAATCGATTTGGGCCGAGGGCGCTGCTTATCGTCTAAAACCTGAACAAGTTTCGTCACTCTGCACTCCAGCGCATCCGCGATTCGCGCAAGCGTCGTAATCGTCGGCACCTTCGTTCCCCGCTCGATGTGACTGATTGCGGCAACGCTCGTTCCGCAGAGTTCCGCGAGATCGCCTTGGGTCAGGCCTCGCTTGAGGCGAATCTCGCGGATGCGTTCGCCGACGAGTTGCCCTTCATTGCCGCGATGAGGTCGCATCTAGGTCGCTCAAGCCTTGACAAATGGCGAATGCGAATTTATCCTTTCTGACAACTTAAAGGAGCACGAAACATGGACGAAGCCACCCGCAACGACATCCGCCACATCTTCCTTTCTCCTCGTCCATCCTTTGCGCTCATGACGGCGTCGTTATTGATCGGCGTCTCGCTGAAGGAGTTGAAGAAGGAGATTGAGGATGGGGCGATTGTAGCGGTTTCGACGCGGATGGGGCAGCGGATCAGCAAGGAAGAGATGATGTCGGTGGCGATGCGGCTGTGGGATCTGACCACCATCGAAGAAGCGCTTGGCGACGAAGCGGCGTCTGTGCTGCCCGAGGCAATCCAGCTGGTCGAGCTGCATGCGCGCATTCCTCGGTATCAGCGGGAGATGCTGCGGTGGTTCGCGAAGAGGGATGAGACGACGGTCGACGCCGTGCTGTCACGCGAGCTCGAGGATGTGGCGTGCGCGCATTCCGAGGAGCTGGCGGCGGCGGTTCCGGGGTTCGCGTCCGCGCTGGGCTGGCCTGGATAGGTCTTCGTAGCGGTCGTTTTGAAGCATCGATGCTTTGTTTCGAACCATCGATGCTTCGTTTTGAACCATCGATGCTTCATTTCGAATCATCAATGCTTCGTTTTGAATCATCGATGATTCGTTTCGAACCATCGATGCTTCGTTTTGAATCATCGATGCTTCGTTTCGAACCATCGATGCTTCGTTTTGAATCATCGATGCTTCGTTTTGAATCATCGATGGTGTGTTTGGAAGTATCGATGCTGTGTTTTGAATCATCGATGCTTCGTTTTTGAAAGCATCACTACCGCTGCGTTTTTCGATCCACGCGGCTGGCCCGGCGGCGTTTCGCCGCCGAGCCGTACGGCAAGGGCTGCTATTCGACCACCAACTCCCCTTCCACCACGCAGTGCCACGAGAACGGCACGTCGGGCATGCGCTCTCCTCCCGGGCTGAAGCTGTGGATGGAAATGTCGTCGCCGAGGACGAGCGCCACGAGGAACGTGGGAGGCGGGGGAAAGCCGCCGGCTGCGGCTTTGTTTTCCACGATCCCGTACGTCGGCGTCGCCACGACCGAGGGAACGCTGTTGTGACGCGGTCCGGGCGGGTCGCATGTCACATCGCCCAGACGGATGCGCCACACGCCATTGCCATCGGTTACACCGTGGCCGGCGTAGACGTACGCGTACGACGAATCGCACTCCTCACCGCGCGGTACATCGCCGCCTTCGAGGCGAACGTTCTTGACCCGCACGGGGTCCTGCTTCCACTGCACCAATCGGCTCATAGAGCACCTCCGGATGCATAGAAGGACTGATTTCCGAAATTCTCCAGCGGACCACGTAGACTCCATCTGCGTAAATCTGCGTAATCTGCGGACGAGCTTTATCCGCAGATTACGCAGATGGACACAGATACCAAAGATGGCCTCCCCTTCTCCGAACGCGTCCGCATCGCCGCTGAGTTGCTCGAATCCCTGGATGCGGATCGGACGCAGCTGACACAGGTGTCGGAGGACGAGCGGCGGCGGTTGTTGCATGCGACGCGGAAGGTGGCGGAGCCGGATCATCATGCGCGGCGGAAGCTGGTGAAGGCGGGGCGGAAGGCGCGGAAGGCGGCCAAGCTGCAGCAGGATGACGCGGTCTTGAACGCGTCTGGAATTCGCGAGCTGCGGCGGAAGCCGGTGTTTACGACGCCGAATTACTATCGGGAGATCGCCGAGGGGGAGGCGCCGCGCGAGACGTCGGAGTCGCGGCATTGCTACGTCTGCAAGCAGCACTACGACGTCGTCCATTTTTTCTACGATCAGCTTTGTCCTTCGTGCGCGGAGCTGAATTTTTTCAAGCGCACGGAGTCGGCCGATCTTCGTGGACGCGTCGCGCTGCTGACGGGCGGACGCGTCAAGATCGGCTATCAGGCGGGGCTGAAACTGCTGCGCGCCGGAGCGCGGCTCATCGTCACCACCCGTTTTCCGCGCGACTCGGCGGCGCGGTATGCGCGTGAGGACGACTTCGGCGAGTGGGCTGATCGATTAGAAATTTTCGGACTCGATCTCCGTCACACGCCGAGCGTCGAAGCGTTCTGCCACGAGATGCTGACCACGCGCGACCGGCTCGATTTCATCATCAACAACGCCTGTCAGACGGTGCGCCGTCCGCCGGCGTTTTACGAACACATGATGGAGGCGGAGACTGCCTCGCTGCATTCACTCGCGGATCACGAGCGGAAGTTGCTCGGCGCATTCGAGGGATTGCGCGGATACCGGATGCTGCCGGAGACGGCGATCGAAGGGCTGACCACTTCGGCGGAGCTGTCGCAGGTTCCGCTGCTGCCGGAGGACCGGCACGATCGCGATCTCTTTCCGACCGGCCGGCTCGATCAGGATCTGCAGCAGGTCGATCTGCGCGGACGCAATTCATGGCGGCTGCTGCTGTCCGAGGTGTCGTCGGTGGAGTTGCTGGAAGTGCAGCTGGTCAACGCCGTGGCGCCGTTCATCATCAACGCGCGTCTGAAACCGCTGATGCTGCGGACCGCGAATCGCGACAAGCACATCGTCAATGTTTCCGCCGTCGAAGGGCAGTTCTACCGAAATCAGAAGACGACGCGGCATCCGCACACGAACATGGCCAAGGCTGCGCTGAACATGATGACGCGCACCTCGGCCGCCGACTATCACGCCGACGGCATCCACATGAACAGCGTCGATACGGGCTGGGTGACGGACGAAGATCCCGCCGCGCTCGCCGAGCGCAAGACCTCCGTGCACCGCTTCCATCCGCCGCTCGACATCGTCGACGGCGCGGCGCGGATCGTCGATCCGATCATCTCTGGGATCAATACCGGCGTGCACGTGTGGGGACAGTTCCTGAAGGACTACAAGCCGACGGATTGGTAATCCGCAGATGACGCAGATGAACCCAGATGAGACCCGTATCTGCGTCCCATCTGCGTCATCTGCGGATGAAAGCTGTTAACCCTCGCGCATTCGTTTCGTATCCCCGGGCAGAGGACCTACGAATGCCGAAAAAACTGATCACCCTTCTTTTCGCCGCTGCCATCGCAACGAGCGCGTTTGCGCAGGCTCCGGCTACGACAACGTCGTCGACCACTACCGCGACAAGCACCGTCGTCACGGATACCGACAGTCATGAAACGCGCGATGCGTTTCACACCACGCTGCGGCGCTATCCGACGGAAGTGAGCCGCGTGCTCAAGCTCGATCCGTCGCTGATGACGAATCAGTCATATCTCTCCAACTATCCGGCGCTGGCGTCGTTTCTGGCGCAGCATCCGGAGATCGCGCACAGCCCCGGGTTCTATCTCGACAACATTTACGTCGGCGAACCGCAACGCGCCGAGAACAGCAGCGAACGCGTATGGCGCGAGGTGATGGAAGGTCTGTCGATCTTCGCCGTCATCTCTCTCATCACCGGCGTGTTGACGTGGCTCGTGCGCACGCTCATCGAGCATCGCCGCTGGAGCCGGATGTCGAAAGTTCAGGCCGAGGTGCACAACAAATTGATGGACCGCTTCACCGCGAGTGAAGACTTGCTCGCCTACATCCAGACGCCCGCGGGCAAACGCTTCCTCGAGTCGGCGCCGATCGCGCTCGACGGCGCGCCGCGCGCGGTCAGCGCTCCGGTAGGACGCATCCTCTGGTCGGTGCAGGTCGGACTCGTGCTCGCCGCGGCCGGCTTCGGACTGGAGTACGTCAGCCAGAGCATCGAGAAAACCGTCTCGCAGCCGCTCTTCGCCATGGGCGTGCTGGCCATCTCGATCGGCATCGGCTTCGTGCTCTCGGCGATCGTCTCGTACGTCCTCTCCCGCAGGCTCGGCCTGTGGGAGACGGCGGCGGCGACCGCTGATGCCGCGGCCGAGTGAGTCATGGGATCATTCAGGCGATGGACTTCACGGGCGTCATGAACGATGCGTTGCTCTCGGTGGCCGGCGCGCGCGCGAAAGCCGAGGCCGCGAAGCTGATGGACGAGGAGAGCTTCCGCGCGTTTTACGAGCGCACCTCGCGGCCGGTGTGGATTTACCTTGCGCGCGTCACCGGCGATCGCGACCTCGCGGACGATCTGCTGCAGGAGACGTTTTACCGTTTCTACAAAGCCGGCGCCGCGCATCAGGACGAGAGCCACCGCCGCAATTCGCTCTTCTGCATCGCTACGAACATCGCCCGCGACGTGAATCGAAAGAAGACGCGGCATCCGGTCGAGCAGCTGGAGCTGAATGAGTCCGACGAAGAGACGGTGGCGATCGACGCGCGGATCGCGGAACGTTTCGAAGGCAGCACCGATCTCTGGCGCGCGATGTCGCAACTGAAACCCATCCAGCGCGAGATGCTCTGGCTCGCCTACGCCCTCGGCTCCAGCCACGCCGAAATCGCGGAAATCGTCGGCGTGAAAAGCGGCAGCGTGAAGATCCTCCTCTTCCGCGCTCGCAAGAAGCTGGCTGGCCTCCTCGGAGCACACTCATGAATTGCCCACAGGAACAGGAAACGCTGTCGATGATTCAGGCCGGACGCTGGCCGGATGGATGCGACGACGCGACGCGCACGCATCTCGACGGTTGCGCAACCTGCGCCGACATCGTTCGCGTCGGATCGTTGATCGCCGCCGACTACCACGCGTCGCTTCGCAGCTCCCATGTTCCTGCGTCGGGACTGGTGTGGTGGCGGATGCAGCGCCGCTCGCGGCAGGAAGCGATCCGCGCGGCGTCGCGCGTCATCACCGTCGTGCAGGCGATCGCGGTCGCGGCGGGCGTGGCGGTGGCGATCGGCAT
>Ga0157369_10000479_pt1 | contig 53020 bp, 31 predicted proteins | sample C25metaG_FD_113461 | JGI IMG/M metagenome (GOLD analysis project Ga0157369, IMG submission 113461) | Corn rhizosphere microbial communities from Kellogg Biological Station, Michigan, USA - C2-5 metaG | ecosystem: Host-associated > Plants > Roots > Rhizosphere > Soil | place: USA: Michigan... | reverse complement strand
GCGAGCCGCGCGACGTCTTTGCGCGGCCTTGCCGCTGGTTCTGCCCCTCGTACTTTCAACCGTCGCCCATGCCCAAGGAACGATGGATTTCTCCGGAGCACAAACGCTCATGGGAACGTTCAAATGGTCTCGCTTCATTGGCGACGGTCAGTACCTCTGCCACGCCCAACTCCACGCGCAACACGAGCGCTTCGCTCGCCTATGGGACAGAAATCTCTGCGACCAGGGCTTTGCCGAAGCCTTCGAACGGCAGCGCCAGCCACACGCCTAGACCCGAAGCTCTCCGCCCACGGAGCGGATACAGGGCAGCGTGTGCGCTCCACGACCTCAACCGCAACCGCCCAAGGAGGGCATCATGCAGGACAGCAGCAACTTCCAATATCTCGCCATCGATACCATCCACGAGTCGACCACCAACCCCCGCCAGACCTTCGAGCCGACCAAACTGGAGGAGCTTGCCGAATCCATCCGGCAGCATGGCCTCATCCAGCCCATCACCGTTCGCCCCAACGCCGACGGCTTTGAAATCGTGGCGGGTGCACGGCGTTTCCGTGCCGCGCAGCTGGCCGAGCTGTTTTCGCTCCCCGCCCGTATCGTCGAACTGGACGATGCTGCCGCGATGGAGTGGCAGTTGGTCGAGAACTCGCAGCGTGTGGATGTTCACCCGTATGAGGAGGCGCAGGGCTTTCAGCGTCTCTTAGACCTTCCCGGCTATGACGTGAACGCCCTTGTCGAGAAGTCCGGCAAGAGTGCCAGCCACATCTACGCCCGTCTGTCGCTCCTGCAGCTTGTCCCCGATGTCGCCAAGGCGTTTCTGGACGGGCGCATCACCGCCAGTCACGCCAACCTCATTGCCCGATTGCCGCAGGAGCATCAGGCCGAGGCGTTTGAGAATTGCTGGCGCAAAGACTGGCAGGACAAGGAAGCGCACCTGCTTCCCGCCAAGCACTTGAGCGCTTGGATTCAGACCAACCTCTACCTGAATCTGGCCGAGGCTCCGTTTGATCGCGAGGACACCACCCTCAAACCCGAAGCCGGAGCCTGTGTCACCTGCCCACGCCGCAGCGGGTTCAATACCAGCCTGTTTGCGGACGTTCAGGGCGACCAATGCCTCGACGCGCCGTGTTTCCAAGCCAAGGTGACGGCCCACATCGACCGCGAACTCGCCGCGCGGCCTGAGTTGGTCGCCATCGAGACATCTTGGCGATCGCCCAAGGAACAGCGGCCCGGTGCCCTCACACGGCGCCAGTACCGTGAACTTCCCGGCCCTGACAATCCCGACGGCGAGCCACCGTGCCCCAGCGCCAAACCCGCCATCGTCGTGTTCGGCAAGAACGTGGGTCACACGGTGACGGTATGCCTGGACGACGACTGTCCGGTGCATACCAACCACTCGCAGCATGAGCCAGCCGACCCGCCGCCCAGTATGCCTCCCGCTTCCGAACAGGAGACCGAGGAGGAAGCCGCACAGCGGAGAGCCGAGCACGAACAACGCATGGCCGAGTACGCAGCCGAGCAGCAGAGGAGGGAAGAGGAGCGCAAAGCCGAGTACGAACGGCAGCAGAAGGAATACGAGGCCGAGCAAGCGCGCCGCGAGAAACAGCGCAAGGCAAGACTCGCCACCTTCGAGCGAATTCTTGCGAAGGCTCCCGCAGCGTTCACCGCAGCACAGTTGCGGGTGCTTCTCTCCGCTCTCGTCAACCTCGACCCGTACGACTTCGCTGATGACGTGGCTAAGTTCTATTGCGGGGGTTTTGAAAATAACCAAGAAACAGCCGAGGAGGTGCTGTCAGCGACCATCGTGAGACTGCCAGACGAGAAACTGACCGAATTCGCCCTGCGTCTCGTGTTCACGGGTCACACGGGCATCCCGCGCGAGAATGACGTTGATTTTCTGGCGCAGGCAGAGTGCGCGTTTGCTCCGCCAACACCTAACCAGGAGGTAGCCAGAAAGTCAGAAGGAAAGTCCAAAGCGAAGAAGGGAATCTCCAGGAAGAAGCTCGCGGCGTAGTTCGATGGGGAGCCGGCAGCGGCTCCCCAATTTCTTGCAGGAGACGTTCCCCCTCCTGCACCTTCCCCTTTGCCCTCTGGCGTATGGACGAGAAGAGAGCTTTACAGGAGCTACTCAGATGCCCGTACAAACCTTGATCAATGAGTGCAATTGACATTCAACTTCCGGTTTTGCTGGTTAACTGGAATCTGAGTGATTCGCTGAAATGACAGGGAGCACCGTGGATTGCCAAGTATCTTCGCAGGAACTCAACCTGTTTACGAATCGTTTGAGTGTCGAGCGGCTAACGGTGACGATCTGGTTGCCGTCTATCCTCTCGGATACCAACTCAGCCGAGGAGTTCGTGCGTGAGTTCACATTTTCAACGGTCCTATTCAACCTTGTGCATCGATACAACGTTGTAATTCGCATCCAAAGTGATCTGCTCAGTCCACCGTCCCTGCAGAGTCACAATCCAATTGTGCCCATCCCATCGCACATCAGTCACGTGGGGATCTGGGCCGATCATTGCGCTCATGGGCGCGGAGATGAAGTCGCGGCGGCACGATATGCCATAGCTGCTCCTCCTCCAGCCTGCTAGGTGGAATGTGGAAATCTGTCGCAGCTCTCAGTGCCTTTGCCTCGGCGTCGTTCATGTCCGTGGCGTGGCCACGAAAATCCCGTACATACAGCTTCGGGGAGATCCCACCCATAAACACGACTAAAGTGTCGCCCTTTAGAAACGCAGCGCGCTTGCTCTCGAACGCCTTCGTTTGATTGGAGGCGTCCGTTGCGACGGAGTCTTCGCCAAAGGGACACCACGAAAACACCCCACTGCTTGGCTCAAACATGACGAGAATCCTCTCTGGCATCGGCTTGCCGTGGGCGCCGGTGGTCTCCACGCGGACTTCTCTCAGTTCGATCTTGATCTTGCCGGATGCTGAATATGCGCTCCACACGTCGTCAGAGCGCGTGGTCGCGACAAGGCGAGAGTCTCCCTGTCCCGCCAGCAACTGGCCATGAAACAGACTCATAGCGGAGAAAAGCATCAAAACTGCTGTCCTCATGTGCACCTTAAGGGCAGAAACCCAGCGCTCGATGACCGGGCCAACAGGAGTTTCTCTACCTTTAGTCATAACAGAGGGGTATCAAGCGGGGCCAATGGACCCAACCGTCCGCTAGGCGTACGGATGGGGTACCCCAGCGGCGTCGCGCCAGTGCTCCATTTGAGCTTTGCGCTTACACTTCTGCTGCTCCCACTCAACAGTGCTCCGCTCACCGATCTATCTGAACCTTTCTCAATGCGGTGACGAGTTGCTGTGGCGTTTCAGTCGAGTCTCAATGGCGAGGCGGAGACGCTGATCTTGTTCAGTCTGGAGATCATGAGCGAGCGCGGCGTCAGCTTCGGGGGAATTCATGTTATAAAGCACCAGAGCCGCACGCATCCGCGTTTGTTGGCTTTTCTCCTTATCCTCTAAGACACTGCGGACGGGCTCGATAGCTGCCCCCCCGATTTGCACCAGGGCTTTGCCAGGAGGATCATCATCGAGCCTATCGCGACTTGTCATAGTTGAGGGTCCACCGTATGTATCACTATCGAGTTCTGCGATCAATATCGGGATTGCTTCGGAAATCTTCAAGTCCCCCGCTAAATGAACTGAATTGCGCCAAACGGGGTTGAACCATTTCGCAGGTGATGCCTGCCCAATCATATTGGGCAACCGCTCGGCAAGATACTTCCTCGCCTCTGGATTGCCCTGGGCGAGAGCTTTCAGGCGTCCGTAAGCCTCGTCGCACGTTGTCTTATCCTGCAATTGTGCAAGGCTTGTCTGCACTTCGTTCGCGAACTGAGCCAAGGCTCGACTGTCTAGGTTCGCGCTAAGAACGATCAACAAAACAGTTAACTTGGTAGAACGCATATGATCCTCAGAAATCAGCTGATATGTATCCCAGGCTTGCTTCAGTGTTCTGGGTGTCTAGTACCATTCCCGGCTTGACGATGAGCTTGAGATGCCAATGTATGGGGAAGCATTTACCTGACGTCTTACTGCAGAATTTGGTTTCGAAATTTTGGACCAGGGTGAAATAATAGTTGTCTGTTTTGCTGCCGTGGAAGCCTGGTGCGTCAAGCCAGTAAATGGTCTGTTGGTCAGCTGTTTGCTGTAAAAACCATGACTCTGGCCCGTCGGGTGTTGGAGGACTACAAGTGCTTGAGTTGTTCGTTCCGGATGGACAACCGGCGTTGAACAAGGTGCCCCTTCCGTCATTGGCCATGCCCTTAATTCTTTCTGACACGACTGTTTGTGTTACCGTCCAATTGGTCGCATCATCGCTGACCTGTGCTTTTCCTTCGATATTCCAGTACCAACCGGTGGAGCAGGTCTTCTCCAAACCTAGGTCCTCCGAACAGGTTTTCAGATCACTGGAGAACAGAAGCTGGTCGCCTGGACTCTTTGAGCAGTCTGGCCCCTGTGGAATTCGGCAAAACTTGATCGATATATTCGCCGTGGGGGCACCGCCTCTGACCGATGCGAGAGCCGGTGGACCTGTAGGCGATGTCGTCCCTCCGGATATGAAGCCAAGTCCATTGTAGCCGTTGGACGTCACGCTGACGTTGACATCCGCATCGGGAGTACCCGAAGCAACTGTGATATTGGCTACGATCGTGGAGTCATTCCAACTCACAAGTGAGTAGCTTATACCGTCACCAGGATCGAAGCTCAGCGTCGGTGTATTGGTGCCGAAATTCTGACCGGTAAACGTAACCTGATTAGTCGTGCCGTCGGAAGGCCAGTCGGAGGGGTCTATTCCGGTAACTACTGGAGTTTGATCAGGTACGGTACCCGTTGCATCGCCACCGGCTCCGCAGTTGCCGTCAGTAACATAAAAGCTGATGTCAGATAACCCTGGTGAGTTTGCGGTCAAGTCGACGACGTTGTAACCGTTATCAGCAAGTGAAAGGACACTGGAGTTAGAGGATTGCCAAAAGTACGAGAAATCATTTCCGGTTCCTACAAAACTGCCGGAACATGATGCCGCCTGACCGCTTAAGCACACGTCCGCTTCGAAATCACCAAACGTAGCGGTTTGGCCTAGATCGTAGTTAGTGGTGTACTGGGTAAATTCACCTCCGCAGATTGAACTGTAAACTCCACAGCTAAAAGATTCGCCCGAAGCATTTGCTTCGTTACGTATAAGAATGTGGCCTGATCCTGTCCCCGGAACGGGAGTCTGCCATACAACGGAGCCGCCCTTGGCTGTGACCGGCAGCGTTCGTCCGTGACTGTCCGGGGTCTTGTTGCGTATGAGGTCGTTGATGGAGACGGTTCTGGTCTCGAATGGCGCCAGCGTTACCGACTGATTCCACTGCGTTCCGTCATCAGAGGTTATCCAGATGTTGAACGGCTCAGTTTTCGAGGAGTGGTTGAAGAGGATCAGGTCGGAGCGCGCATTGTCCTGAAGAGTCCAGGGATGGGCGCCCCCGTTGCGATCATCGAGCCCGTCTTTTGCGAGTTGTTCGAGCTGGTTGGGTGCGGAATCGGAGCTGGAGACGATTTTGGCGATTAGATCGCCTGGCTGTTGGTCACCGGTGACGACGAGCGAGCCAATTTCGCCGGCTTTGAGCCCGAGCTGGCCCAGCGGCACCTGTGTGGAAGACTGGGGAGCAAGTACAACGTCTTGGCTGGTTGTCGACACTGTGCGGTTGACATCCGTCTTCTGGAAGACGATCTTGACGTGACTCTCGGCAGCGCCGAAATTCGCCAATGCGACAGCGGTCGAGTAGGGTTGGGCCCCCGGGGTAAGCGAATATCCGGCGCTGATCCCTGTAAACACTAGAGACGAGCTATGCAACGACGTGGGGTCGACAAATTGCAGCGAGCCGAGGAACCCTGTGGTTGTGGAAGATTTGTGACGAGAGAGTCCGAAGGCAGCGAACCCGCCGTTGGGGCCGTCGCTATGGATCGAGATGCCGGTCGCGTTAGAGGTATCTGAGACGCCGAGCAGGGAGGCTCCGCCGATATCAGGCGAATTCTTTGAACAGGGGTAAACCAAAGCCGTTCCGGCGGGTGCGAGTGTTGTGGTTTTAGTGGTGATGGAGCCCTTCGTGTAGCACTGGGTGGTGAGGTTCTGCGGCTCCGTGCTGAGGCTAGTAATGGCAATAAGCTGCGCATCAGTTGCCGACTCAGAGATCGAACGCAGGTCCTGGGAGTCGACGAGCATGGGCATGACGAGTTCCTCTTCGGTCAGGGCCACCGGGGTCGCGGTGATCTCCGACAGCGTGAGCTGGGCGACGATGGAAGGAGCTTCAACTCCCGGACCCTGAGCAACGAGGATACTGCCAGTGCGCAGCTGCGTGCCAATCTGCTGCAGAAGGGCCGACACCTTGATCTGCATTTTTGCGTGTGCGGCGACTGGAATGGAGAGCGGCGGATAGGATTTCCCTTGCAGGTCACGGATTGTGAGCACTGCGGGAGAGGGAACGCTGGTGCCATTGATTAATGTGATAACGCTTGAGATCTCGTTGTCTTCGATGAAGAGCGGAAAAATCGAGGGCTCAACCGTCATGGGCGCGAAAGGAGTCGCTACTCCGCCCATGCGGGAGGCCGCGAAGTGTCGCGCCTTCGCTCCGGGAGGGCTCATTAGTGGCTGAGGAAGTGTGAGTTCTTGTTGGGCGTAGCTCAAAGAAGAAAGCGATAGGATTGAGACGATACCTATCCCCAAATAGCGGAATGAACGCAGCTCCATTAGCCCTCCGTCACTTGAACGTCGGTCAGAACTCTCAATTCATACGACATGGCTACACAGCTTGACACGGGGCGACAAAAGCCCATACATGTTGTAAGTCTTCACTGAACTCGAAGCAGAACATTCGGAAACTCGAACGTACGACACATTTCCGCGAGCGACAACCACGTGGGCCGACTACTTCCAGAGACTATTTCTCTGCTTCTCATAACCAGTATTTAGTGTGTTCCGGTCTCAGTGCTTCTCAATAGCCGAAACATTTTTGCTTCATCCGTTGACCTAGTTGCCAAGCGCTAGCCAAATTCTCAGAGCGCCGAGTAAAAGTCAATATCTTTTTTAGAACTTATTAAATTGCGAGCGATACAAAAGTAATGCACCACGGCACTTGATCCCTTGAGACTGAGTAACTCCGCAATGCAATAGCTATGTGCTCAGTGCATCTATCAGAAATCTTCACCGGAGCTGAATTGCGCCCCTTTAGAAGGCAAAACGAGATTTTTCAAGGGAAAGGAATTCAGCTCTTCATCTCGATTGGGGCGAAATCTCGAATGCCCTCATCGACGCCAGATCAGTACGGGCAGTCGGGTTGTGGAGGGCGATACGGCCACGAGACGCAGTGCCAACCCATTCATCCTTTTGCATCTCTTCGCTTGTTGGTGAACGACTCCATGTTGTGTTTCAGTTGTTCCGGAGATTGTCTTACCGAAAACCACGATAGCCGAACGAGTGTGCGGGCAGCCGCAGCGACTAAATCTTCATCGCTGAACAAGCGAATAGTCGCGTGAAGTATAAGGGCGGCCCAATCAGCGCCAAGCTTTCTCTTGTCATAAAAGCGGCAGGAAGAAACCGCTTTCTGCACCCACTTCCCGCATTCTCCGGTTTCCGCTCGCCGGCTGCTCGTCAGCTTTTGTGAAGAGATGCCGCTTCACGAGTGCGCTTCTTGGTGACAGCTGACTTCTTCTTGGTTGCTTTCCTCCCCGAAGATTTGCGTGAAGCTTTCTTCTTGGAGATCTCGTCCTTCTCCGGCAGCTTGGCCGCGGCTCCAGCCAGAATTTGGTCTACGTCGTCCAAATTCGTTCGTATCAGCAATGTCCATTTCCGGACGGTTTCGATCACGGTCCTCGATTCCAGCGACACGTTCTTGTAAGCATCCGCAGGCTCTATCTTCGTGAGGTCCGTTGCCACGGAATCGAAATAGTCGAGCATTCCGTGCTCGTTCGTCGGAAGGAACCGCGCGAAAAGATGGCGGTTGTCTGGTTCCTTATCGGTCTTCGTGAGGCTGAGGAGCATGAGACCGACCGTGAGCGAACTGAGACATTCGAAAAGCTCTGCCGCAACCCTCTCCGTTCTGGAGATACCCTGCGATAACCAAGGGTTCGCTTTAGGGAGAAGCAATTCCAGTGACTTGAATAGCTCCTCGAAGCGTGACAATGGGTCAACATTCAGGTTGGTCACTTTGCGATGACGCCAGAAACGCAGAATTAGGTCTGCTGCCGCATCCTGCGCGCTCATTCGTGCCTTTTTCCCCTTGGCCTTATCGAACTCAATGAGACGTTCGGCAATCGCGTGGAGAAACCACCGCGACAGAGTGTCCCCATCGCGTTCCTTAAGGTACTCAGAGACTAAGAGCCTTCCAAGTTCCAAGACGTCTGTCGGCAGTAAAGATAGATCCATCGGCTCGGAAGAGGAAGATGCCGGTGAATCGTCCCTCAGTAAGCTGTACTCTCTCAGAGTCTTCTTTTTCGTGTCTTTGATAGGACCTCTCTCCTTTCTCCCTCGTGAGATCAACTTCGATGATCAAGTCGCGGTGTGCTGACTGGAGATACGCTTCGATCTCAACCCCACGAGCAAACAGACGCCACCCTTTAGATTTTGGATCTGGGCCTTCATAATCCCTGTCGGCGAGATCCCTTTCATCCTTCCATCTCTCATACTGGAATTCGATACCGTTCGTCGTTGGCCAGCTCAGCACACCATCCTCGCGCAAGGTCGGGTTGCCGCTATTGGGATAGGGTGAGAACCTCGTTCTGGACGTGCCGAGGTTGAGGGGATCGTTCTCATCGATGCGCTCGTCCGTTTCATGAGAAATAATCCAGCCCTGTAACTCAAACCCAGGTTCTTCCAAGGCGCAACGCTCGTTCGAATGGTGCTCTCCCGTATACGGAAGACAGTAGTCCAATGGTTCAGGCGCAGTCTGTAACGCCCGTACAAGTGACAAGCTGTTCTCGGAGGACACGAGAGCACTATGAATGTCCACCTTCCATCGAAACTTTGAGCAGTTGCCCGCGATATTACCTGCAACGATCAACTGATCTCCTCCAATTCCACCTCGGAAGAGATGTTCAAGGAAGTCCCGCTCGGAGACCTCTGAAAACCATTCGTTCGCGTTCTCGGGTATTGACAAATCCTTGGGTTCGGCGAGAAGCGCGGGATCGATGGGGCGTGCAGACAGCATGTCGGCCAGCCAATATGGCGGCTCCGTCAGCTTTTGCCGCCCCAAACGTTCCTCAAATTCGTCCTGCCCGTCCTCGTAGGTGGTCTTCGAAAACGGTTCTGTCAAGGCTAAAGAGCCTATTGCGCACTGCAAGCCGTACCAAGCAAGAAAACTTTCATAGTCCTCCAAGACTGGATTCGTTCCGTGTCGATTGGACCGAAGAGCGTAATCGCGCTCCGAGAAACGGCTCCGGCGAGGCTCATCCCTTCCTTTTGAGTACTGAGGATCGATATGCCACCGGTCCACGATCCATCGTTCCGCCTCATCGGCCAACTGCTTGGTGGTCACATTGGCAAAGATCCCGCTTGCGGGCCTAAACCAGTGGGGCAACGTGTCCAGAGCATCGAACCGCCAACGAGGGTGCGCCCCTTGTTCGTCTGATTGAGCCCACGAGGAATCGTGCTCTCGTTCGATCCGCGCCAAGCCGATATCGACACTCTTATCCAGAGTCTGTTGTTCCTCGGTGGTGAGGGTGATGAGCGAGGCATTTTGCAAGAGACGAAGAATGTCCTGAGCGAACGATCGAACCGCGGGATGAGGGAAATCTGCGTCCTTCAAAATCCCGAGCAGGAAGTCCTTCTGCGAAACGAAACGGGAGGGTTGGTCCGTCACGATTCTACTGAGCGTCAAGACCGTCCATAGCCGCGCTGCCTGCCAGTAGAAAGGCGTTTTCGGCGCACGAAAGGAGCGTTCTTCGGTGCGGCTCCAAAGTCCGGTGAAATGAGGAACGATATCCGTCGGAGCATACGCAATAAGTCGTCTCATCGAATGTGCTGCTCTCCAGCGAACACGCGTGTCTACGTCGGAAAGGAGAACTGTCAGGAACCGCGCTAAAGCGTCATTAATGTCATCGGGAATATCGGAAACGAAATCTTCCGAGAGTGCTTGGCCAGAAGGGATGTCTGCAATAAGTCGCTCTGAATAGGGAATGAGAACTTGATTCAGTGCTGTCCCAGGAAAGTAGGAGTAAACCCGGGTGATCAACCCGTAAATCGCGGCTGCACTGAAATTTTCTAACCCGTTCCCGATTCCCTCGATCAAAGCTTTTCCGACCCGCATGTTCCTCTCAACAAGAGCGAGAAAACGATCAAGAGTACTGTTTTCACTTCCCCACGCGATATCGAAACTAAGATTAGATAGGGAATGAGATAGCAGTTTGGGGATTTTGTCATCGAACCAGGCTCGAACAGCCGGTGTTCCCCAAGACAACTTAGCGTACTCGAAGGACTCGACAACGTCCTGTCCTCGCTGATTCGATTCCACGAGCTCTACCAACGCGTCGAGGAATCGCACGCGATCTCCCGCGGCGATTCGCTTCTGCGCCTGACGCAGCACTATGTAGGGCGGGACATAGAGGTCAGACCTGTGGCGTCGTTCCAAAAGAGCTTTCAGACCGCTCCCGGAAGTAAGGTCGAGGCCGCTGAAAAGTTCTTCGATTTCTTCCTCCGTTGCTTCCGCCTTTACGGTTTGAGCGGATGCGACAGTGTCTGTCGGCTTTCGCTCTAGAACTCGGACGGTCCATAGTGTGGGAGGCACATCGACAACCTGCTCCGACAGCCAGCGAATTTCGGTAGGTGTTCCGAACTGAAGGACGTCGCGGCAAAGATCGTTTTGTATTGACTGCGAGTGAAACGTCGAGAAGTTTGGGAATGTAGCCTCCTCGAGCAATGGATTCAACGCCAAGCGAAGCTCTCCGCTGTTGAGCTCAGGATGCTCCAAGTTCTCAAGAATCGCGGGAAGCGTATGGGAGAGAGAAGCTAGCGAAGCGTCCTGCCAGCGGGCACTCGCTGCCAGCGCGGTCGCTGGATGAAGTACGGTAAGCGCGTGCGCAACCGGCTGCCACGGAAAGCCGTCCTCGTTCTGCAACCGAATGGCTGCATGGCCGGTCAGAAGAGTGAAGCGGGCCGCGACCTGCTTGCGCTCTTGTGAATCAAGGGAAGGAATCGCAAGGGAACAAAGGGCAGACAGTGATCTCAGTTGGAACCGTGCATCGCTATCAATCTCAACGGTCGCTTCATGGGCGTGCGTAAACAGAATCTTTGCATCGTCGGGAGCAAACGTAATGATGGAACGAGCGAGAGCCGTAAATGATTCGATCTTTTCACGAGACGTGGCCTCCATCGCACGAATGAATTCGTCACGCTCCGTCACCCATTTGAGTATCAATTCGTGTAGTCGTCCGTCCGCAGAAGCACGGGTATAGATCGGAACGAGCTGGAAGCCCGTTGCTGTTTTGTCCTCGCCCATAACCGAAGTAGCGATCGTGAAGATGACAGGTGGAGAGACCTGCGACATGCCGATGAGATCCAGCATACTGAGACTCAGAAGCCGGAGGAGGTTGAACTTGTAAAGTAAATCGATGCGGTAGCCGTAGCTACGAACATGCGAGACCGCCTTATTCATCAGGGCTTCGGTATCTTGTTTCTCCGATTGCTTCGCGATCAACAACTTTGATCGCTCCGAGAAAAAAGAAATTAACATACCTGAAACCGTTTCGAGGTTTTCGACACGCCGTCTCTCGGAGGAGTCACGCTGTGGCGCCTTCCATTCAGCGCCTCTACCGAGAAAATCGTTTACAGTCGATACTCTTTCATCCAACGCGCACAGCAAACAATAGGCTCTGGCGAGCACGGACAGGAATTCGGTATCACTGTCGGAAAGTCGGTCATCGGCACGGAGTTCCGTTTTGCATAGACTTTGCAAGATGGCTCGTATCGCAGGATCGTCACCTGTATCGGACACGACTTTTTCGCAAAGAAACAGGAACTTGTCGAGGAAGGCGTACTGTGCTCGACTCGCTTCGCCGTAGCCCAGACGCCGAGCCTTCACGAAAGAACGGACCTGTCGAGCCCCGAGAATCTCGACTAAGGTCTTCGTCGGAGCCGCAAGGCCTGCGCGTATCCAAGCGGTCGCGACATAGGCTCGAAACAGAGCAGGGAGGCGTTTATTTTCGAAGAGGGGTTTGACGAGATCAGATCGTCCTCGGGTGAGGAGTCGAGGTACAAATACATCGGCAACATCGAGAGCCAGCCGCCTGGGCCTCCATCGTCTCAAAGCCGCGAGACCCGCGTCTGATCCCTCGATCAAGAATGCTGCTTCAACCACACTTGCTACGTCCGTGGTCTTGATCTCCCACTTCCGTTCGCGGCTAAAATCTCCAAACTTCTCAGTCTTTGCTTCGAGGTCTCTCTGGTAGAGCCATGTGTCGTATTGACGTCGATACAAGCGCGTGAGTGTGGATTGTCCACTGACAGCGCTCTTGAGCATCAATGCTGCGATCAATTCTCCGTGGCCCTCCACGTCATCCTTGCTGAGGAGAATCTTTCGCCGAACGCTGTCCTCAGCAAAGTTTGCAGCCAGATCAAGATTGTTCTTGTAGAGATCGAGGATCGCGTCGTCTGCCTTAATTGCTTCCGCTCCACGGAGGAGGGCCCTCAAAGCCGTTGCGCCGTCGTCCATGTCATTGGCAAGATGGACCCCCAACTGGACTCTCTGCAGCTGCACCTCGCGGCGGCGCAAGGGATCCACAATCGTCTTTGGCTCGCTTTCTTGTTCGATGATCTTAAGGAGCTCACTCTTCTTTCCAGCATGATAGAGGGCGGTGGCGACGTGAATGGCCGCATAATCAGTAACGTCATGCTCATTGAAGAGCAGTTGTGCAGCTTCCGTGCTGACAATGGCGAGTTGGTCGGCAGCCCGGTCGCGCACGAACGCTTCGATATCTTCATCGGCGAAAGCAATGGAGTCACCTTCCATCCTTAAACCTGGAGCGAGATCCTGACATAGATCTCGAACGACTTCGCGATCGATATCGCAGAGCTTGGCGCAGTACGCAAGCGGAATCGGCCGGGGCAATGCAATTAGAGCCGCACAAAAACGAGAGAAGCTCGTGGCGATTCCGGATTTCCGGAGGGCCTCTTCGAAGATGGATTCAAAGATGACATTCAAGGTCTTGCCTGACGGACGCAGCAGTCCTAGCGGACCGTCCGGACTCTTTCCACCATTTTTCAAGGCGTATTGCTGCACGCGTGGAACACCGTCCGATAGAACGTGGAAGTCCTCTACCCAGGCATCGGTAGCCTCGGGAATTGAAGCTCGCACGTAGGTACCGGTCTCGGCTCGAGTAAATCCAGTAAGCGGGTAGTCGACAAACGAGGTGGGAAGATGAAAATCCGCTTTTCGGCTTGAGCGACAGCTCAGCACGAGCCGAACATTGCTCGGGAACTCTTGGATGGACACGAGGTCCTCGACGAAGCTGCGTTCCCTGAAATGGTTCGCGGCCATCAAAGAATTGTCTGCCGCGTCGATCGCTACGAGGAGAATGGCCGAGGGATTCAATTTCCCAAGGGTCTCGGCCGCGACGGAGATCCTCCTGGCGAATGTGCGTGCGGTGCCACCATTCTCGCGAGTCAGGAAGAGAGGAAGTCCCAGTCGGATCGCCATGTCATTTGATATTTGTCGAAAGGCATCATCCGGCGAATGTCTCTTGAGAGAGGCGTCCAGATACCGACCGGCCCCGTAGCAGTCGAAAATGACCGTCGCGGAACCCTGAGGCAATAACACATCGATCTGCTGCAGGACAGTGGTCTTTCCAAAACCAGCCCCTCCATGAAGACAGACTCGGGCCGCTCCATTCAGCAAGCGATTCGCTAGGTCACTTGATGTCTGGCGCAGAATCGCGTCTGTTGGGTAGGTGATGTCGGTAGGACATGGGAAAAGGCTTTCTTCCGAGTTCAGGCCACTGATGATCGATATGATGTTTTCTCGCCGGATGGCGCGACCGGCGCTCTCAGGCATCATGAGCTTCTGCACGTAGGTCAGGAGGTTGTCGCGGACCGCGCGCGCATCATCGTCCGTCCATGCGGAAATCTGCAGAAGCAACTGGTCCTCAAGCTCAAAGCGTGAACCCGTTTGTGACACCAGATCTAACGAGGAGGCAAAATCCTTCAATGCCCTTACCGGCAATCCAGTTGCCCTTTTAAATGCATCTTTGAATACTTTTCCCGCTGATTTTGCCGACGCCAGTGCCTCGACGCCCTTCAGGACGGCATCAGACACTGGCTGATTCGACACCAGCCGGATTGTTGGGCGTACCGGTGCCTCAACTGAAACTCTCTTGTAGGCGTCCGCGAGCCGCCTCAGCACAGAATTGTTCCCGTTCTTCCTGGCTGAAGCTTTAAGGCGTGTCAGGGTCCATGACTGCCCCGGGTTTGATCCCGAATACTTGAGCTGAACCAACTCGATAGCAGACGCCGTCGCGAAGGTAGAGTCGCCGTGGAGGAGGGTACAATCCACGCCGTCATAGTCAGAAACGTCACCTTTGCTGCTAGACGCGTTCCCGATCCCCTCCACCGACACCGAAACGACAGTGTCCTTGGGATCGAGCAGTCTAAGTGCCTGAGAAAGTGCCCAAAGCGCATGAAAATCCGTACCTGCGAGTCCACCCCGAGCGCCCCGATAATCTGCCTTCGCCATTCTCTTCTCAACCGATCGATGTTCCGACTCCAGCTGGCCATTGTAAGCGACAAGGAAGCGAGGATTTTCGACCTACTCCAACGCAATGAAGTGCAAAGACGACGCGGCGGTGTGATCGTGGGTTCCGGTTCGCCGTGATCCACGATCGTCTGCCTAAGTTGGTTCCGAGCTGGTTCCAAATGCCGCGATACACTTCGCGCTCCACCAGATTTACCTTTTCATACGGATCGCCGTTCAGAGAGTGGAGCGCGAAGTCGGTGTATGTTCTGTTGTATTCCGCTCCACAACAAAAGGGAGCCGTTATAGCCTCCAGGGGTTGATCACGGGAATACCGGCATTCTTGAAGGGGGAAACATCGCGTGTGGCGATTGTGAAGCCGTGGTGGGCCGCGATGGCGGCGATGAATGCATCTGTTACTCCGATCGCCTTACCGGTGGAACGGGCCGCGGAACAGATCCGTGCGTATGCAGTAGTGGCATCCTCATCGAATGGGAGAACCCGTCCAGTAAACAAAGAGAGAATTCGATCCTCGAAATCCTCATTCAAGCTGCGCTTCCGCTTGCCGGATGGAAGAGCAGCGATTCCGAAGCGAAGCTCGGCAACCGTTATTGCCGTCAGATGGAGGGTTTCTATGTCTTGCTGGTCAAGCCAGTTGAGGACCGCGGGATCTCCATTGGGACGAAGTGGTTCTGAGACTACGTTCGTATCGAGGATGATCATTAGAGACGAACCGGTGGAACGGGGGACTGATCGCGTTCGATCGAGAGTTCTACGCCACCGTATTTACGCCCGAGTTCTGCAAGCTTAGAACCTAAACGAACACGAGAAGAGGGCCGCACCGCGGATTCGATGATCTCGCGGATCTCAGCCTCAGTGCTCCGCCCGTGTTTCACCGCTCGCGCCTTTAGAGCACGGTGAGTCGCCTCCGGAAGGTTGCGAATCGTGACAGCTGCCATAATCCCTCCTCGGTAATGATATCAAATGCAGAATAATGATATCGTGCTCAGCGTAAAACTGACTCTCGCAATCACGCTCAGCGTATTACGGTCCGAGAGACCTCACTGCGGCCCAATCGAGGTTGCCGGCTTGGTAATAGCAACTATAGTTGCTGTTACGTCGGCGGCCCAACACTAACCATACGTGTGTGGCTAAACCGGTCGGAGCCGACAAAAAGCGTAAGGGCGTTACGCCGAGTCAGGTGTTCGGTCGGGCTGTCACCGAGAAGAGGGTTTCCCGGGAACAATCTCAGGCGGGACTAGCGGCCGCACTCGGATACAGCAACTATTACCTTGGTCGGATCGAGCGCGGCCAAGCGAACATCACTTGCGACGTCATGTTCGCGATCAGCAGTTATTTCAAGATGTCAATCGGCGAATTTTGGGTGCATGCTGAGTCGCTGTCGAAGAAGGCTGCAGTAACTAGTCGACACAAGAATGATTAGGACGCTTTAGCAGCCCTATTGGGCTTCTTCGCCAGAGAGGCTCTCGGCATAATCCCAAAACCGACTTAGCGGAAGCATGTCAAAGTAAGAAACGATTGCATACATGACATCAAAGGTCAGATTCTCTTTGCCCTGTTCGATGTTGCGAAGGTAATACTGATCGCAACCGACCTTAGCTGAGACAACCTCCTGCGAAACCTTTCTTGCTATCCGTAAAGTGGTGACCGCCGCTCCGAACAGTTCTCGTGGGGTATTCGACTTTCGAGTTTTTCCCGCGCCGATCGGTTTAGGCACATGACCATAGTCCGAAAGACACATTGATTGAAACAGCAACTATGGTTGCGTATACTCCGTTTCAGCAACTATGGTTGTCTGATGTTTTGGGGGGCAGATGAGCTCTGAAGCCATGCTCCATGCACTGCCGGCTCTGGTAGAGGTAGAATCCGCGCCTGATTCACTCTTGGCCTTGAAGCCGGCTGCCGGGCTAAGTGACAGTCTTTGTCCGGTTTGCGATGAAGGCTTGCTTGAATCGGTCAAGGAAGGCTCAAAAGAGGCTCTCAGCACTCTCTTCCTTCGTCATGGCCGCTCTGTCCTGCATGTCGCATGGCGCATTCTCCGTAACGAAGCTGAGGCAGCCGACGTCCGACAAGATGTCTTCATTTCAGTCTTTGAGAATGCCGGACACTTCGATCCCGCGAAGGGTTCCGCCGCGTCCTGGATCATGCAGATTGCTTATCGGCGAGCCATCGATCGCAGGCGCTATCTAGCGAATCGGCAGCATTACGACGCTCCGGTCTTCGACGAGCACCATTCGCACGTCGGCAACCCGCCGCTTTCCACGGATGCGATTGACGGCAGAGCCATCCTGAGCCGTTTGCGAGAAACGTTATCGGTGGACCAGAGAGAAACGTTGGAACTCCATCTGTTCGAGGGATATAGCCTGCGGGAGATTGCGGAGAAGAACGGCCAAAGCCTTGGTAACGTTCGGCATCATTACTATCGCGCTCTGGAAAGACTTCGTTCGCAAGTCTTTGCGCGAAAGCGTGAGTAGAGTGAGAGAATCGGTAGACAATTGCGGCGCAGGAAATCGAGCCGGTGAATCCTGAATTTCACAATGAGTTCGTTGCTCTAGTCCCGCTCTTCTATTCCGGAGAACTGACGGACGAGGAGTGGGCACTGCTGCAGGTGCACATGGCCCATTGTGACTCGTGCCGGGAGGCCTTCGAGCAGCATCAGTACCTTGCCGCAGAGGTCATTCCTGCGATGGCCGTCGGCGCTGCCGCTGAATCGCCGAGGAGAGTTGAGGAATCCGATCGTTTGCTGCAAGAAGCGGAGCGAGGCTTGATGGCCCGCGTCAAGGAACGGGAGCCATCGATTCACCCACAGGTGCCTAAATCTCCCTGGGCATGGATCTCTACGGGAGCGATTGCGGCGTGCTTGGCCGGCGCCCTGCTTTATGCAGGTTTCCGCTATTTGCATCCTTCACCGCCGCAGGAAGCCATCGCGTCCAACTCGAGAGAGAACTCTGTTCGCGCCGCGGCCCCCCCCGTACAGGCTCCTCAGAGGATCGATCGGAAAGCTCCCCCGAGCGATGATCAGAAAGTCTCAGCCTTGGAGACACGACTTTCGGAAGCCGAAAAGAGGTCCGCAGAGTACCAAGCCGCGATGGCTCAGGAAAAGCACCAGCTTGAAAACGAGGAGGTACAACAACAGCAGATCCTCGTACAGCGGGATGCTTTGAGCCAACAACTCGCCACGACGCAGACAGAGGCTCAATCCCTGCGGGATAAACTGGCTAGCAGCCAGAATGGTGCGCAAGAGCAAACGGCACGATTCACTGAATTAGAGGCGAAGGCCCAACGTCTGAACGCGGCTCTCGATGACGCGAATGCTTCCCTCAACAGTAAAGATCAGATCATCGCGTTCGATAAGGATCTGATGCTGCATGATCGTGACATTCGCGATGTGATTGGCGCCCGTAATCTCTACATTGCGGACATTTACGATACGACGTTGAGCGGAAGCACGGCGAAGCCTTTCGGACGCATCTTTTATACCAAGGACAGTTCGCTGGTCTTTTATGGATTCGACCTCGACAAGCAGGCCGGAGTCAGGCAATCCGCTGCCTTCCAGGCGTGGGGCAGCGGTACCGATCGTCGCCCTGTGAGCCTAGGTCTGTTCTATCAGGACGACGGTCATAAGCGGTGGGTGCTTAAATGTAAGGACGCGGCCACGTTGGCGCGCCTAGACCAAGTCTTCGTCACGGTTGAGCCGGCGGGCGGGAGCAATAAACCGACAGGGAAGCAGTTTCTTCGAGCGTATCTGCAGATTGAACCGAATCACCCATAATGCAGCTGGTACAACATTGGTCCCTCCATCGTAGACAGAGTGTACCCTCCCCACTCTCTCCTCCCTGGAGTGCGACTGCATGAAACGCTGGCCCCTTGTTCTTTGTCTTTGCCTTGTCTCTTCGATCGCGCTGGCCCAGTCCACCAGCGCGACGATCAGCGGAGGGGTGACCGACACCCAGGGCAATCTGATTCCCAATGCGGATGTCGTGATTGCGAACGACGTTACGGGGGTGCTCTATTCAGCGAGGACTAATGGGTCGGGAATGTACGTCGTTCCTATCCTGCCGCCAGGGCATTACCACGTCCAGGTGTCCAAACCTGGATTCAGAACCATCATCAAAGCGGATGTTCAGCTGAATGTCCAGAGCGCCGTCGCACTCAACTTCACTTTGCCTATCGGAGCGACATCGGAGAGTGTCACCGTCGACGCCAACACTCCAGCCTTAAACACAACGGATGCCTCTGTCAGTACCGTAGTTGATCAGAAGTTCGTTGCGAACATTCCGTTGAATGGCAGAAGCTTTCAAGATCTGATTTCGATGACTCCGGGCGTGGTGACGCAGACGCCGCAGAATACAGCTCAGGGCGTTGGAGTGAGCGGAGACTTTTCAGTCAACGGTCAGCGCACGCAATCGAACTACTATACAGTCGACGGAATTTCCGCGAACGTCAACGCCGGCAACGGAAACGGCATCAGCGGGGCGGCGACCGGGGGCATGTTAGGGGGCACAACGACCCTCGGAACGACGCAGACGATGGTCCCGGTGGATGCGTTGCAGGAGTTCCGCATCCAGAGCTCAACCTATTCTGCGGAATATGGAAGATCCCCAGGTGGCCAAATTTCGCTCTCCACTCGTTCTGGGACCAATGTCTTTCATGGGACTGCTTACGACTACCTCCGCAACAACTTTTTCGACGCGAACGACTGGTTTAACGATCATTATGGAAAGCCCGAACCTGCTCTTCGCCAGAACGACTTTGGTGGGTCCTTCGGCGGTCCGGTATGGATTCCAAAACTCTATGACGGGAAGGATCGTACGTTCTTTTTCGCGGCCTATGAAGGACTGCGCTTGACGCTCCCTACTGCTGCCACGATCCAGTATTTACCAAACCTCGCGATGCGACAGCAGGCGGTACAGGCGATGCAACCGATCCTTGATGCCTTTCCGTCGCCGAACGGTCTGGACTATGGTTCAGCATCTATTCCAAACCTCGCCCAGTTTATTGCGGCCTTCTCGCTCCCAAGCAAGATTGATTCGACAAGTGTTCGTGTGGATCAGGTCTTTAGTCCAAAGCTCGCCTTGTTCTTTCGTTACGGAAACACACCCAGTTCAAGCGAATCGCGGCCGTATTTTGCCCTGACCACCACGACCAACAACACTCAAAGTCTTACGCTGGGGGCGAGCAGCCAGCTGTCGAACACCTTCACGAACGAGTTTCGACTCGGCTACGCCCAGTCTGACGCAACTCAGGTCGGAGTTCTGGACAGCTTTGGTGGAGCGACGCCAGTGGATCTCTCGGCTGCGATGGGTGCGGGAGCGTACTCCCGAGTCGATCCTGTCGTCACGATCTCGATAACAGGCGTTGGAAACCCGATGATGGAGGTGTTGGACACAGGGAGTGCCCAGCGTCAGTGGAACGTCATCGATACGATGAGTGTTCTGGCCGGTCACCATACCTTCAAATTCGGCGTGGACTATCGGCACCTCAAGACTGTTCTCAGGCCGCCGGATGTAGAGCCCTACGCCTTCTTCAGTACTCCACAGCAACTTGTCAGCGGCAAACCCGGAACCCCGTTTGTTCTCCGCTATCAGCCCGCGACTCCGTTGTTCAATCAAACCGCGCTGTTTGCGGAGGACGAATGGAAAGTGAGTCCAGCAGTAAACCTGTCGTATGGGTTGCGCTGGGAGGTCGACCCGCCTCCGACAGAGCAACATGGTCAAGATGCATTTACCCTGAATGGCGATTTCGGCAATCCCGCGTCCTTAACCGTTGCGCCGAGAGGAACGCCCCTTTGGCAGACCAGCTGGTACAACTTCGCACCAAGGCTGGGTGTTGCCTGGATCGCTCATACTCAACCCGGCCTTCAAACTGTGGTTCGAGCAGGCGGCGGTGTGTTCTTTGACTCGCTCAACGAGGTTGCAACAATTGGGTATGGCGGTCTGGGGTTCAGAGCGAACGCAATTCAAACGGGTGCGACGATTCCGTTTACTGCCAATCAGCTCAATATTCCGATCTCGACAACGGCCCCGTACACCTCGGCGACCATCACAGCCTTTCCTAGACATTTGCAACTGCCATATACGATTGAGTGGAACGCTAGCCTTCAGCAAGCTCTCGGTGCGAGGCAGTCTCTAACATTGTCATATGTCGGAGCGGATGGCAGGCGGCTCATTGGACTTCAGGAGAAGACGCTTACCGCATTCAATCCCAATTTTGGGAATGTGGAGTACTTCCAAACCGGCGTGACCTCGAATTACCAGGCACTTCAGATCCAATTTCAGCGGAGTGTTTCAAAGGGCGTTCAGGCTCTGGCTGCCTATACGTGGTCTCATGCTCTCGATTACGGTTCCAATGCCACGGCACTTCCCTTGCAACGAGCCAATGCCGACGTCGACGTGAGAAACAACTTCCAGGCCGGCATGACATGGGATCTGCCGCGTCTGACGGAAGGGCGTCTCGTGAATGCACTCCTCAATGATTGGGCTCTCGATGCGCGTTTGAGTGCTCGGACATCGTTTCCTATTACTCCGGGTGGTCAACTGATCACCGACCCCGCAACCGGAGAGCAGTATTCCAGCCGTCTTAACATCGTTCCCGGTCAGCCCTCGTACCTCTATGGTCCACAGTATCCCGGCGGCAGAGCGATCAATCGGAGCGCGTTCAGCCAGCCGCCCGCCGGAACGATCGGCAATGCACCACGCAATTCGCTGCGGGGTTTCGGGGCAGCGCAGATGAATCTGGCGGTCAGGCGAGATATTCATCTCCGCGACCCGTTCGTCCTTCAGTTTCGTGCCGAGACCTTCAATCTGTTCAATCGTCCCAACTTCGGGTATGTCGATCCCTCCTACACGAGCGCGACCTTTGGACAGGCTACGAAGATGTTGAATGCGAGCCTTGCAACTGTTGCCTCACAGTACCAGCAGGGCGGGGCTCGTTCGATGCAGTTTGCCCTCAAGCTCGTGTTCTAGCTCTTAGCTTCCGCTCCCAATAACCAAGGACTCGTCATGCGTCTGCTTCTGCCAGCTTCACGGTGGCAGCGAGAGATCTCGCGCCTAGTTGGGTTTATCAGCTTCATCTCTCTGCCCGCGATCGGACAAGTAGATGCTCAGCCGGCATCGTTTTCGGTTCGGGATGATATCGCGATGGTACGTTTCAGCGATCCCTCAGCTGAGACGGGTGCGGCCGAACAGGACGCTGAACGATACTCCCCCGATGGCCAGCATCTTGCGGTCGTGACGACGAGAGGGCTTCTTGCCTCGGACCAGGTCGAATCTTCAATCGTCGTTTTCGATATCAGGGAGGTGAAACGTTTTCTGCGGTCAGCATCGGCTGTGCCTCCCGGCCCACGCCTCATCGCCTCGATTCGGGCGGTCCCACAAGGGCAGCAGATGATGCCGTACGCATCCATTATTAAGGATGTCCATTGGTCGGACGACGGGAGATACCTCTATTTTCGTGCTCAGAATGCGGACGGTGGATTTCAGATCTTCGAAGCTCGGATCGAAGGGAGCGGGCTCCACAGTCTGACACCGGCAGCTTATGACGTGGACCGCTTTGACCTGTCAGGGGACGCTATCGCGTATACGGCTTCACGGCTCAATGTGCCTGCTCCTTCACCCGGAGTGCCGATCAATCGAGATGCTTATGATGCGACGGGCTATCGCTCCAAGGACATTCTCTTTCCAGGCCAGATGAGGTCCTTCGAAGCTGAAACATTCTTCCTATTCACGCTGCACGTGGGCAAGCACCCTAGTCCACCGCGTCAAATCCCGGCTTACTCCGTACAGGACACCTCGATGTTGCTCTACACGCTTCCATTCCGGCTCTCACCGGACGGAAGCCGCCTGGTTTCGGTCGAGCCATTCGTAGGAAGAATTCCGCAGTCTTGGGAAGAGTATGACCCTCTTCCGCTCTACGAACACAGACGTTTGCGCGCCGATAATCCAGACCTCACCAGGCCCGATACCGTCGTCCGGCCGCGGCGGTACTCCTTGATCGACCTCAAGACTGGTGGCGTGATCCCCCTAATCAATGCTCCGAATGCTCAACACCTTGGGTATTCCCAGGACGCCAACCGGGTGGCGTGGTCAAACGATGGCACGCGAGTTCTGATCACAAACTCCTATTTCCCACTGGGTGGCGAAGGCCAGAGAAGGGAATCTCAGCATCACAAACCCTGTGCCGTCGGCAGTGTTGACCTACCGTCTCTCCATAGGCGTTGCCTGTATTTCGACGACACGGCCCCAACAGAAGATTCGGAACATGTAGCAGATGTTCGATTCGGCAAAGATCGCAGTGAGGCACTCGTGCTTTTGAAGTCGGTTAGCGGACAACGTGTCCTCATCTTTCATTTGGAGAAGGATGCCTGGACTTTAGCTCCTAAGAGCGCAGCGCAAGAGACGAGTGACGCATCGAGGAAAACGAAGGTGAAAGGTGGAGGCTGTACCGGCGGTATTCGTATCTATGTGAAGCAGGATCTCAATGAAGTGCCGACCCTATGGGCCGCCGATGATTGCGCAAAAGAGGTTCGACAGCTCTGGGACCCCAACCCAGAGCTGCGGCGTCTGCAGTTCGGAGAGGCTTCCGAATACCGCTGGAAGGATCCATCCGGCAGAGGCTGGGTCGGAGGGTTGGTCAAGCCTGTAGGCTACGTGACCGGGCATCGTTACCCGCTGGTGATTCAGATGTACATGTTTCGAGAACACCAGTTTCTTTCCGACGGTACAGACCCTTCGGCCTTCGCCGCTCGACATCTTGCCAGTGCCGGGTTCGTTGTATTGCAGATTCAGAAGCAGCCGAATGTGTTGTCGGATACTGATGCCCAAACGGCTCTGGCGGGATACCGAAGCGCCATCCAAAGGTTGTCACAGGATGGTCTTATCGACCCCTCGAAGGTGGGTGTCGTCGGATTCAGCTGGACCTGTTGGTATGTGGTGAATGCTCTAGTGAAGAGCCCGAAACTTTTTGCCGCAGCCACGATCGCGGATGGATTGGATAACAGCTACATGCAATATCTGATCTTTAGTCCGAGTTCGCCCAACATCCAGGAACAGATGGAACAGATTCGAGGCGGCAGCCCACTGGGTACGGATCTTGATCGCTGGATACGGGAGGCACCCGGATTTCATCTTGACGAAGTTCAAACGCCACTTCGCATCGAGGCCATTACCCCCGTCTCGGTGTTGCAGGAGTGGGAGTTGTACGGATCTCTGTACATCCAGCACAAGCCGGTGGACTTGATCTACTTTCCGAACGGGACTCACATTCACCAGAAGCCGCAGGCGCGCTTGGAATCTCAGCAGGGAAATGTGGACTGGATGCGGTTCTGGCTCCAGGGCTATGAAGATCCCCACCCAAAGAAGCGCTCCCAATACGAGAGGTGGCGAAAACTGAGAGACGAGACTGTGAGGAGTCAAGCTCGTCTCCGACCCTACTAGACGATCTTAGAACTTTGGTCTCTGGAAACTCAGGGATCAAGATTTGTGCGGGCCATTCCTGGTGTGAGTGGAATCAGTTCTAGCCGGCGAGTCTAGCCATTGTTACGGAAAAGGTGCCAGTCACGGGCGCGGGGGCCTTAATACGATTTTGGCTGGAACTCCATCAAAATTCTCCTGAAGTGGACTCAATGGCCTCTTGGAATATACGTAACCCTTGTGATCGTTAGTCATTGCTGTCCGTGAACATTCGTCTATCGGAATAATGCCGAAGGGGCGCCTTCGCCGCACAATTCAACAACCGGCCCCTAGTTTGAGCGCGAATACATTCGGTTATGGCTGCCAAAATAGACTAAGAATGCCGGCTTTGACCAGATCACATGGGAAGACAATCGACGGCCGACGCAGATTGGTGCTGGCCAACGCGAAAGGTTTCTGTTCGTGCGGCTACCCGGCTGATGTTCCTGCTTCAAGTCGCTTGTCTTGGCGAGTCTTGGATGGTGTCAATCTATCCTGGTCATTCTACCTATGAACCCAAATCGCACAAAGCAGGAATAGAAAGCCTAAGAATGTGAAGATTGCTATACCGGTATCAACTTCCCAGTTTTGGGGCCTGCCGGCGTAAGTCCGCCTCCGGTATGCAGAAACAGACGATCTGATCGAAATGATCAGGAACAGGCAGGCGAGTACCGCCGCCGTGAAATTCCCGGGATAGGGACTGCCAATTGGACCACTCATGGTTATCCCCCCGCCTTGCAACCGCTAAGATAATTCCCGCCGCCCCAAGCGACAGGTCCTACGTGGCCTTCGAGGTAAGTTCCAAGCCAACCCTTTCCGCCAACAACCCCCCCCTGTATAGCGGCTGCAGGACCAAGGCTCACGCCCCCTCCTACGAAGCTGAAGATTCCATTGAGGAAGCTGGTGTCCTTGGAAGTTGTAATCTTGCCCGCACCAAGGACAGGCCCTTCTCCGCCCAGCCATCCTTCTACAAGACTGCCCTTCGAATCTCCAGTTGTGGAGTCATGCTCCGCAATCCCTCCTGCAAACATTCCGCCTTCCCCGCCGTCCGCTTCGACCCCAGCGAAGTTGAAAGTTCCACCACATATGTGATTCTTGATCCAGGTAAGGATGCGCTTTCTTAGCTTACCGATGTCCGGTCCACCGCCGCTCGACCCGGCTCCCGTGCCAAAGCAAATCGACTTCTGAATCGTACCATTTCCATCACCGTGCAGAGCCGCCTGGTCAGGCACAGAATAGACAATACACACTGCAAGACCTTGTGGGTCCACGTAGTTAAAGGGTTGGTTCAGTACATATGCATATCGATTCATACTCTGAGGATCACTAGCGTCATAACTACCCGCATATGGATCTGGGCTCATCCAGCGTCCGGCTGTCGGGTTGTATTGCCGGAACCGGGCTTCGTTCGTACTTGAGCCAGGATCGCCGTCTATACCAGCGAAGCGACCAAAGTCTAACGTACCAGGACCTCCTCCTGAAGTCAGAGTTCCGCCATCACCGAAGGGTAGAGACGCCCAGGTCCCCACCCAGTTGCCGTTCGGATCGGTATGGACGCGGTCAGTATTGAGCCAGTCCTGGTGGACAAAGTAGGTCTGGCCATCACTCCCGCGCAGAGCGATCTGCTGGCCATCGGCAAATATATGACCGTCCGCCGGTACGTGCGATGGCCACCAAAGAGCGGTGTTGTTCCCCATTGCATCGAAAACATTCTCAATAGTGAAACCTGCTGCTTGCCATCGGACCCGGTGATTGAGTGCGTCGTATGTATATTGGGCGGTCGAGCCGCCATCGATGGCCGTAACATTCCCATCGGCGTCATAGGTGTACGAGTGTACGCCATCATTCAGCATGTTACCCGCAGCGTCATACGCGAAAGTGGTGATCTGGTTGTTTGACGCGTTCATTAGATAAGTGGGCGATGGACCGCTGCCACTGGTGACGTTTTGTTGCAGACGATTTCCATACCGATCATAGGTGTAGCTGTAGCTCCCTGGATTGCCGGCCGCGACGTTGTATGCGCTTAACCGGCCCAACTGGTCGTAGGTTTCGGACGCACATTGGCCGATCACGTCTTCGCACGTGTAGGTCAGATAGGAGCCAGTCCACCACGTATCGAATCCAAAGTGGGGGTCGGTCCCGCCCGCGCAGTTGACCTGGGTCGAGCCGCGGCACAACCATTGCGAACTGATTCGTCCCGAGTTGTCATAATAGCGAGCACCGGAAAGACCGTTGCCCCATTGCCAGGTTGTAGGTCCGAAGGGACCGTTTTGCATATTCGAGATCAGTGTTCCTTGGCCAGCTCCGCCCGTCAGGGTGTACGTCTGATTGGTAACCGATGTAATTTCTCCCGCAGGTGAGCGGGAGTATGCGATCGTGCCATTCGCATCATCAGTTTCCGACGTCACATTTCCAGTCCAGTCGTACGAGTACAAGATGTGCTTATCATACGCGGCGTTCCCGCAACCGGAAGGCAAGCACTCGGCCATTTCGTCGATGCGGCCCATTGGATCGTAGCTATAGGTCGTTGCCGCCGGAGCACTCGAATTGTAGGCCAGATACATACGTCCTTTGAGGTTTGTGGGCGAGAAGTTCGACCAAGGCCATGCGGCGTTCGTATCGTACTGATAAGTCTTGGTCGAAGTACCGTCGCTATAGCCTGTACTCAAGATTCTGCTGACTGAATCGTACTGGTATGTAGTGGTAGTGGTTGTTCCGGAGTTCGTTTGGTTTGCCCGAGGCTTTGTACGCGCGACGACCAGACCAGTGCCGTTGTATGCGTAACTGTATGTCGTGAGACCAACCTCGGGCTCGGTTGTGGAGACAGTGCGCCCAACCGAGTCGGTTTCGAAAACGCGCGTCTGTGATCCTTGGGTGATCGTTGTCCTCTGGTTATACGAAAGATTCGGATCCAGATCGTATTGGTACGAGGTGACGAATCCCTGCGCGGAGATATCTGTTCCGCAGTTGGTTGGCTGTTCGCCATCGGGGAGGCTACCAGCTACTTCGCAGACCAGTATGGGCCGACCAAATACATCGTTCTGTACGATTCGCACCACACCAATCGGATTAGTAGTTTCCACCGAAGTGCCTGCGTACACCTTGGTCGTAGTCCCATCAGGTTCGGATATCTGAGTAGGACGGGCTAGGGCATCATAGGTATATGCGACACCGGAACCGGAGCAAACGTTAGATCCACCGCCGTTCACATACGGTACGGACGTGAAAGCGATTCTCCCGTTCGTATCGTAACAAGTGTCTTTGCGAAATTGTTGGGAACCGTCGAACGTGATGACATTTGAAGTTCGTCCATAACCGTCCAGGTCGGTCTGTGTTCCCGTCGTGACATTTTGATTGACATACTTGGTCTCGGTTATCTCGTTTTGACTGTAAGCCAGCGTCTCAGATCCGCCGTCCGGATATGTGAGCTGTTGGGGTCGGTCAAATTGATCGAAATTCTGATAGTGCGTCGTTTGTCCATTTGGATCAGTAGTTGACAACAACACCCCGCTGCTGGCATCGAAGCTCTGGGTGCTGGTCAATGTCACTCCACTGGAGGGTGTTGGAGGTGTCATGCCCGTCACGAATGTGTCGTTCGCGTCATGACCATATGTTGTCGTGCCATTCGGAGTGGTGGAACTCAGCAGCGTGCCAGCATCATCGTACGTACCGCTGGTCTGGATGGTCCCAGAGGTGTTGAGCCATTGAGACACACTGGTCAGATTGCCACGACTGCTGGACACGGACGTGTGGTTCGGCAATCCGCTCGTCGCAGTCAGAGAGCTGCCATCATACCCGTATGTGGTCTGAGAAATCTGGTGGCCTCCACCGTCGGTCACGGTCGTCTGCGTAACCAGGGGTGCAGCATTCACGGTATAGCCGTAATCGTTTGTTGTGATCTGCGTGGCGTTCGCCGGTTGACTTCCTGTGTAGTAATCCCACACCGACACGGTGGAGGGCAGCGTCCCGTTCGCTAGCGAGGTAACTGTTTGAGTGGTGCGCCCGGAGGCGTACTGTAGAACCTGTGATGTCTGCGTTGGGCTTTGATAGGTATATGCGCCGTCAGAGCTGGATACTTCTTGCCATGTGTATTGTGAGTATTGCGTTGCGAGTCTCGTTCCGGTGAGTTCGCTTCCTTGATACGCATCAATCTCTTGTGTCTCTGAAGTGCTGTTCGCTGTCTGACCGCTGTCCACGTTCATGTAGTAGTCAGTCTCATCGCCGGTGGGGCTCATCACGGTGGCTTCTTCAACACAAGATGCAGTCTCAGAGCACGCGAGACTCACGTACGGAGTGATTGTCGTCGTCCCGCCATCTCTGGCTCGCGATGAAATCCAGCGGTTTGTGTTTCCAAAGACATCGCTGAAGGTCGTATACCCAAACGATTCCGTCCCGCCAGTCGGGAGGGTGACGCTGTTCAGTTCACCATAGGCGTCATAATTGAACGTATAGGAACTTCCATCAGGCAATTGCAACTGCGTCAGCGCGGAGAACGACCCACTTGCTTCCGCGACTCCAGATTGCCCAAAACTTGTGCTAAACGAGATGGTTCCCCAAGTGGCTGTATATCGATTTCTAGTTGCTCCCCCTGTTGCAAGCACATCGTAATAGGTTTGATTCCCTGACGTGCCGACAACTATCGGTGTATTCCCCTGGGTGTCAATTAGATTGCCGCTGCCGTCGGCCGAGAAGTAATTCCCATTCGTATCTTGGATCTGCGGGTAGACCTGATTCCCCTTCGAATCATAGATCGTCATATTCGAATACTGAGATACAACGAGATAGTACCCACTCGAATCAAGAGCGTATCCGGTGCCGTTGGCCTTTGTATGGCTGTCATCGCCATTGCACATCACGATCGGCTGTGAAGTCTCCACAGGAAACATATGTGTTGTGCCTTGTGGATCGGTCCAGGTAAATTGCGAGAATACCGTCCAAGTTTCTGTGACATCGTATTCCTGGCGATGCCCGACTTGACACTCCTCACCTGTGTCGTAGCTCTCTTCATCTCCGTTGTAACCGATCGTTCCGGTCTCTAGACCGGTGGTGAACCGCCAACCTCCCGCCGATCCTGGAACATTGGTTGGCTGCCAAGATTGGGTACCGTTGTTAACAATCTTCCAGATGCGGCTGTCATAGACTAAGCGCTCATTGAGCCGAAGACTGCCACGTTGAGGGCGTGAAACTAGGGAAAGTTCGATGTGAAGGTTTCCATTGTTCAAGTCGATAAAACCATTCTGCACGGGTATCTGGCTGCTGAACGATGGGCTTCCCGTCGCATATAGATAGCCTTGGGCTGCCGCGCCGGTGGTTAAAAGGGTGGTTCCGCAAAACACGATTACAAACGCTGCACTTGCTCTCATCGTCCGTTCCTCAGAACCTGAAATATGAATGCGTAAGCGACGGATTGAGCGATACATTATCGAGTTGCAGCGTCCATTGTGGTTGGCCGTTCAAGCTAACCGAATAATTGAATGGCAACAGTGAACCAGACTGCGATCTGTAGCTGCCAATTGTGACGACCTGCAGATACGAGGCGCGATCCCTCGTGTCCAAACGAATTGATGACACAGTTTTGGTCAAAAGGTTCGTGGAAAGGTCTAGATAGACGTCAATGATCGTAGTTGGTTGCGTTGACGCGCTCGGTGAGAGCGTTGGGAATGCTAGCGTGATTCTGCGCCATGTGCCGTTACTTGTGTTTACGAGGCCTTGATCGATAACGGTGGTTTGAGGGTCGTTATACTTGAGGAGCAACAAGAGGGGAGACGGGAGCCACTCGCCACTTGCAGTCTCAGACGTCAGCGTATGTTTGCTCCCGCTAGGTCCGAGGATGGCTCCATAGCCTCCCTGCATTCGTATACTGGTTTGCCCCTTATCTGCCGAGACGTCGAGCCGCACGCTTCCTTGGTTGTCATACGTCAAAGTCGCGGGACTTGAAGAGAACTGATCTGTGAAGGTTCCTGTGGCTTGTACCCCGGTTATCGAGTTCAGCGACAGCTGAGATACATATTTGGTCAGAGCAGCCAGAGCGCTTGTGTCTTTTCGGCCGATGATTACAGATGCCGGCGGCGAGGGAAGGTCGGAATCCTGTTTCCCGACTATTCTGGTGCCACTAATGGAATGAGTCGAAAGTGACTCTGCCCCTAATACCGACGCCGCAGGAACACAGCAGATCAACATTGGAGCTGACAGGATGCCGTGAGTTAATTTCCGCGTTAATGTACGTCTAATTCGAATATGCTCCATGGAATCCCGCCCTTTCGCAGTTAGAAAACACGCCAAGCCTAGGGTGAGCGCCTAGCTCTCCCGGCTTATTGACGCATAAACGCTATGACCGCCTGGTTGATCAGGCAGCGTGTAGCACAATGCGTAAATCTAAAGGCACCTGGAAGACGACAGCTGACAACGCAAAAAGACTCCGGCTTTCCATCTCAAAATAACGTCATGCCAAGAAGTCCGTTCTATTCACTAGATAGCTAAGTTGTGCATTCACAATAAGAAACTTGTCTGAGGCGGGAGTGTAGGGGCAGGTGGCTTGCGTGTCAAGATATTTTTTGAAAATACGCTGTAGCCACTAATGGTTTTGATATGCGCGGTCAAAGGCTCAGCACCAAATAGTGTGCATTTCCGCTTATAGCGAGCAGTCTGTAGGGCTCTGGATGATGCCGATTCACCACGGCTCATATTGCATGTGTACAGAAACTCCATCTTGAATCGTCGGTTGAGAGCTCATTGATGAACAGTGAATTCGTCCTTGCCCTATGCGACACGGGTGATCGGTCGTATTTAATCGCCTCAGTGAGGCGATTTCCGGGCACATACTACTGAGTTCTCGCGATGAGGCTAGGCGGGTTAGCGGATAAGAGTGTTTACGAGTGTCCGAACCATCGCCATTCTAGTGGATGTATGAACGCGATTCGTATTCGCGAGGAACGCCTTACGAAGCAGTTAGTAGAAGCGGTCGCCAACAACATGTTCGACGCGGAGTACCTGCATGCACTCGTGGATGTGGTATATGCAGAATTAGAGGCTGCTTGGCGTAGGCAGGTCGAAGGCGTTTCGGAGGAACAGATACCACAGCTTCTGGCGCAGAAGGGAGAATGCCAAACCAAGATCGATAAGCTCATCGACTTCGTCGAGAAAGGGGGGAGTGCAAAGCTCAAGGTGCAGCTCGAACCCCGCTATTCCGAATTGGAGCGGATCGAAAGCAGGCTCAAGGCACGAGGAGCCTTTAAGCTCGAAACGACCAGAGACGATGTGGACGCGCTGGTATATCAGAGCGTCGAAAACCTCGTGGGTGTCCTGAAGGAAGATGTTGCCTTGACCGCACGGTACTTCATAAGCACATTAAGAAACTGAATCGCGACTGACCGCGATCCGCCACCGGATGGACGTGGCTTATATCGACAAGCTCGACGGCAAAATCTCGGAGGAGTTCTGGGGACGAAAAGCAGCGGAATGGCGGTTTGGAGAACAGCAAGTCAAGGTTGCTCTCGATGACCTTACGACGGCTGATCTCGGCGACCGAGCTCTCGACGCGCAGCGCGTGTTAGAACTCGCAAATAAGGCCTACTTACTGTACCTTTCGCAGGATTCCGCCGAAAAAGGCCAAACTGCTCAGAATGCTGTGTTTATAGATACCCCTTCGATCTCATCTTCAAAAGGCCCAAAATGAAAGAATGGAGATCGAAATAGAATGGAACCGGCCCCCCAAGACCCTGGGAGGCCGGATTGATTCAAAAAACAGACTGGCCCAGGCCGACGATTATTCGTCGGCCTGGTAGCCGGCTCCGTTGGTAAAGACTTCAGTCCCGATCTCCTGGGCATCGGGGCCCTTGTCACTCTTGATTGTCGATAGAGCAGGGAAGGTCCCGGTTATCTTGGGTTGGATGTATTTCATTGGATTGTCCTCTCTTTGCTTCAAATTTCCGCTTTCTCCGAACGATGAAGACTCGGTTCATGCGGAGCCCGCTGCCGCTAACGAGCGGCCAAAATCGGAGCGATCCTTCTGAAGTCCCTGCCTTCCGATGGCTCGTTTTGTGGAGAGCCTGTCCGAAGCCACAACTCATAACCGATGGTGCGGAGGATCGCCTGATACCATTGCGCGGTGCCATTGGCCGTCCTGCTCAATTCCGCGCGGAACTTGTCGACGTCGATAAATCCCATTGCCGCCAGAAGCGAATGCGAAATGAGTTGTTCGAGCTTGGGCTGAGCCGAGGAGATGGCTTTCATCGGCCCCCGAATCTGGAAGGCCTTCCGTCGACGTTCCAGAATCTCTTGAGGAACGATGCCCCGAAGAGCCCGTCGCATCATCACTCTTCGTCGTCCGGGTTGCACAAGTTGTTCCGGAGGAAGAGCGAATAGGTACGCAACCAGATCCTTGTCGAGCATGGGATACCGGTATTCCGGACGGAAGAGAATCGGCGGCGAGAGATGGGGGAGAGTCTCCATGATCTGCCACCAGGTAAACGCGTTTTCCAATTGATGCGCTAGCGCGCCGACTCTATTCGGGACCGGATCGACGGTTCGGTTCGCACTCTCCGATAAATGGACGAGTTCCTTCGCAAGCCACGGTGGACCTGGGCGACGTTTGGGGTGGACCTGGGCGTACAGACGCACGGTGTAGCGGATCGTGGCGCCCATTGTTTGAATCAAAGGTGTCCGCTGCGGCAGGGACCAGGCGATCCCCCGTTGGAAGAGCTGCCCAAAACGGCCGCGCGCGAGGTAGTCAGCAAGTTCTGGAAGACCGGTTGGGATGCCTCCTAATATTTCGTCGCCACCGATTCCGGACAGAACGGAGCGGTATCCTTTCTCCCAAATTTCCTGAAAGAGCATTTTCTCGAGTCGAACCGAAGTGTCATCACGCCCGGGAAACTGATACTTACCAGCTTCGGAGAACGGCGGATCGAATCGCCTTTCTGCGAAAGGGACTTCAACGTGGGTCCCGGTCTTTCCCCGATACGCTTCAGTCATCGAAAAGTAGCGCTTCTCATCGAGGGATGTTTCTGAGTTGTCGAAGTACGAGAGGGTATCGAGGATCTCCGCATCGGGATCGCGCCGGCGTCGAATGTGATCGGACATGCAAACAATCGAGGTCGAATCCATTCCGCCGCTGAGCTGCGCAAGAATGGGTTGCCCTGGGCCAGTACGTCGCGCAACAGCTCGGCCGAATAGGGACAAAAAGTGCTCATCGTAGTCCTTATCGGTCTGGTAACGGATCGATTTCCGTATCAGCGGGCTCCAGTGCGGTTTCTGAGTGAGAGCTGCGTTTCGAATCGCAACATAGTGTCCCGGCAAGACTGCACGGATTTCTTTGTAAGGAGTTAGATCTCGAGCCAGCGCGCCCGAGAGATAGACACCCGCATACTCTTCCGAAAGGTGTAGATCTGCTCCCGAGGTGGTGAAGGCATCGAGATACGTTGCCCACCGTGTTTGCGTGGCTGTATACGCAACGTACAGAGATCGGGCACCAGCATGGTCACGGCTGAGAAAGAGGGTACGTTGCTTTGCGCACCACAGTGCCAACGCCCAGTCGCCGGTGAAATGGCCGAAACACAACTCGCCCCAGCGTCTAAAGGCTGCCAGCACAATTTCAGAATCAGACGACTCGGTGTCGCCGCACTCCAGCATCTCCTCAAGTTCCCGATGATTGTCCAGGCGCCCATCGAAGCAAAGGACGTTCCCAGCCGGATCTAGGAAGGGTCTTTTGTCCCATTCTGAACGAGCATGACTCAGAACCGGTTGCAGTCCCATGCCAAGATTTTCTTGAACAATCGTCGCCGCATCTCCGGTCCCATATCTCAAGGTGGCGCGTGACAGTTCACGCATTTCTTGCTCTAGAACGCGATCCTGGTCTTTCATCACACCCCAAAGAATGCTCATCGGGCGCACCTAACAGCGTTCGAGAACTTGGAAAATTTCGGCGATATAAGGCTTGTCATTGACGACGCGGCCTTCTATCTCCACCCACGCGTGAGATCGGAACGGTAACAGCTGAGCGCCGATGACCATCTCTGCGTCCCAGCCGCAGCGACGGAGCAAGCATGCTGTTGCCGCTGAGCGCTGGAGGCACAGTGCTCGTTTGAAGTAGAGAACGCTAGCGAGATCCATCGCATGGCAGATCGTTGTGTAGGGCAAGAGTTGCGGTTCGAGGAGGGTGCAGCGCTGGCGACGCACTGCAGCGTGGACCTCTTTAAATTCATGAAATTGCATCAGGAAGTCGAAGTAGAGAAGCCACATCCAGCTTCTTAGGAGGAGAAAGGTCATCAGGCACCTCCAACAGAAATTCGACTATGTGGCGAGATTCCCAAGTCCTGCAGCTCGTGTGCAGCGCGATCCATACATCTTGCGAGGGTGCGAATCCGTGCAAGTCGCTGTGGCGGTAAGAAGGCCAGCGAATCAAACCAATCGCCCCTTCCGTAGAGGGAGGAGGCGGCCGCGAGGAAGGGCATAAATGTGATGGCTCGGTCGAAGACGTTCTGCCGGAGGAACTCTGTCATGACTGTCCGGTAGCAATCCGTCAGCTCTGCATCCCAACTTGTCTTGAGTCGCGCATTCTCTGGCCGATTGAGCAGCAGAAGGTGTTGCAAGCTCACCAACGGGTGTCCAACGTGCGTCTCGCACCAGTCGATAAACTGACAATGGCCATCTGCATACAGCATATTTCCCGGGTTGAGGTCGCCATGGAGCACCATTGGTGGTATCCGGAGCGTGGCTATGAAATCGCAGACTTCGTCAAAGATCCGGCGGAGGTCATGAAGTCGTGCGTTGCCAATCCTAGCCGCCTTCGTGGAGGTCTGCCGGTCCATGGCCTCGCGAATGCATTCGAAGAGCGCGGAAGAGTTCGAACGTAGAATATCTGGACGTTGATCGAAAGCACCTTTGGCAAAGAGCTCGTTGTGATACCCAATCGAACGAAGCTGGATCTTCGCCATCGCGACGACAGCGTATCGGAGCGCCTCCAAGCGATCGAGGTCGCCGCTGGGGAACGCAGGATACGTGCGCTGGCCACGTGCGATCCATGCATTCCATTTCGTTTTTACATCGAGCACTTCAGGAATATGGTCGGGACACAGTTTCGAGAGGAACGAGGTCAACGGCTGTTCGTGGATGTTCGGTTCGCCCGTAGCTTTGAGCCAGTGGCTCTGTCCGTTCTGCATAGGGAAGCGAAGAAGAGAAAACTGTCCGCCGGCGTTGAACTGTTCGATTTGCCGGATCGAAGAGATTTTCTCTCCGCTTGTCTCTTCCACCCATCGGATTGCCTCATAGATCCAGCCGACACGGGATAGGGGGCTTTCCGCTTTACCGAAAAGAAGAGAGAGCAGGGAACTCCGCTGACGCGGGGAAAGGTCATCTTCACGAACGTGTTCAAGGCTGACGGGTTGAAGCGACGCGGGGAGGTCCTCAGAGAAAAGTTCAACCACCGCACAGCGAGAGCCATCAATCTCTGAATGGAGGTAGTCCAAGACAACCCCTTGAAGGCCCCAGGCTGTACTGACCGCATTGCACAGGTGAGCAGTCACACGAACGTCGGTTGGAATCCATAAACGTGGAAGTCGCGGTGCCTTGTCCGGACCCATGGAGCACAGCACAGCGGATGAATTGGGGTAGATCAAGAGAAGGCTGTATTCAATACCGTCGATAGGAGCCGAAAGAGCAGGCATATCGTCACCTTGAACGGATCAGCAGGGCTGCAGGTGATGCTCGTTGAGCTCCGCGAGAAAGAGGGAGATTCCTTGTTCCACAACCGATAGCTCTTCTCCGGTCTCATGGGCCAAGAGCACAGTAATCGTGGAGAGGTCGTGTCCTTGCTTGAGCGCTTGCCAGATGTAGGCCCCGGTTGAGTTTAACGTTGTGATCTGTCCTGACTGTTTATTCAAGATGGCTACTCCATCTTCCGTTACCAGCGTCCGAAGCGAATTCGCGTCGTCTCTCATGAGCATCTTCTTTCACCAGAATCGTGTCGGGGACAACGAATGGTGAGCCGAGAGTACTCCTGAACTCGAATGGAACTTGGGAGAAACTGAACGCGTGGCCAAAATTACTCCATCACCGCGTGCAGTCAGACGGGTGCAGCGACGCCGATCACCTGTTGTAGCGACGACATTTCGTTCAACGCGACCGTGTCTCTTGTGGCAAGACCCGCTGTGCTGGAAAGCAGTGCATAGCCGGAACTGTCCCTCTCCAGGTGTCCTGTAATGAAACGGACACCACGACGGAGCACGTAGAGAGGTTGAGTCCAGTTATTGCGCCCTTCCACTCTCTCAGCCTGGGGAGGGTTCTCAACGGGTTTCAGGAGCAGCCATGAACCGGCCGCCAGGGGCGGTTCGAGACCTAGTAACTCGCAGCGACGTGAGAGCCGGGCGATGGGGTCCTGTTGCAACTTGAGATTTGGGAACTTGAACGAGAGCAAAGGCACCCACTCGAGAAACTCTCTCCTGCGAGCATTCCACACAATCTCCGGCTTTGGCAGGTGAGGAGGGTCGAGTCGTGTTGAAATTTCATCAATTTTGTCTGCGTTGAGGATCATGTCGAGCGAGCAGCGTTCCCGATCGTTGATGATTGAGCCGCTCATTCGAAGCGAGTCCGAGTAGCGTATGAAGTAGAGCAGGGTGAGTTGGATCAGTGTGCTGACGTGGGGGTTTGACAGGCCGGAACGGCGGTAACGACGCTCGGTTCTTCCAGTTAAGGGAGCGTGAAAGAGAGTCATGAGTTGCTCTCGGATCGCCACTTCCTCCTCTCGTGAGCGCTGGAATCGCCGTTGCTCCGTCGAAAATAGTTCATGTCTTGTGTGCTGCTCCCAAGGCATGATGAGATTTGCGAGATGCCGGCCCGTCCGGAAGCGGTCTCTCAGTGTGTACTCTGGCTGGGGCAATGCGTGTGCGAACATTCGAATCCGTCCTACCACGCGCACCTCCGTCGGATAGGCGAACTCCCTCGCGCGTACGTATTTGCGCGGCGGAGCCAGCATCTGCAGTTTGTCACGGGTGACAACGCAACGACTGCAGCGGTAGCCATTGCCAAACTGAAGGAGGTAGATGAGCTTCGGATTTGGACGCATAGCCTCAATTGCATCAACAGGGTCAACAAGGGCCATAGATCCTGGTGGCAGATTCGCAGCTTCGCTGTCTTCTGTGCCTACGTGGACGTAGAACGCACCGGTTCGATTGGAGAGTTCGCCCCCAAGCGCTCGAATCGGTACGGGACGTTGCCATTTCAGAACCAAGTCGGTAAGCATCGCGTCGGACTCGAAGGCGGTTTCCGGCGCCAATTCGGACGGCATATCAATAAGCCGATCTCTGTCGAAAATATAGGACTCGACGATATGAGTGCGGCTCCTATTCCACAGCAAATCCTGCCGGCGGATGGCATCCAGGTCATAGCCGAAGAGTTGGTGCGCCGCTCCGATGGTCAGTAAAAAGGCTTCGGCCACTTCCAGAAGAGATTTGAGAGTCGGATGTTCGCCCGTGCGTGGGAGATTGGAAATGAGATATTTTGCGACGATCTCTCGTTGCTCGGTAGCGCGACGCTCTCGTTCGTTGGTTGGTTCCGCCTGTCGAAGCAATTCTCTGAGATGTCTGAGTGCTTCAATGATGCGTGAACGAGGCACATGTTCGTACACAGGACCCTGCTCCTCGGTTGGTGCTCCATGAGAGAGTTGCATGTGGGCAAACGGACCGTTCGACAGCCGCGGTCGTATGCACAGAGCATATGTCATCGGCGCACAATGAAAACACGATCCTGTCTAGGAGAGAAGAAAGCAGTTTCAGAGCCCTTTCCATTTTCGACACATGCGAGCTATCCCTTCGCAACCCAGAAGTTGCATTGAGCGACTAACGCTAAAGAGCTATACGAATGGGATTACGCTGTTGAAACCACCGGCCCACCCGTTGCGCCTTTTGATCCTTCCATGGCTTGACCAGTGCCTTTTTGAGAAACAACCAAAATTACATGGCGCTGACAATTGCAATTCGAACCGCGAATGAAGGAGTTCGAGAAAGCGGCAACTCAGTTCGAACCTGTGGATCATGCGGGTGGCGAGGTAGGGCCGGGTTTTGTGACGCGCCGCAAGGCGGAGACGTGGGGATGGGGAAGTGATGGACGACCAGTTCGGTTCGATTATGCGGAGCTCAGGAGTTGCGCGAAGAAACGAGGGCGAACGGTGAGCGACTGGCGCGGATCGAGACGCACATGTACTCGCTGGTTGGAAACGGTCAGCTCGGTCGCATCGCGCCGCTGGAGCGTGCCATTGAGGAACTCAAGCGCTGGCCTGGTGGTTGGTTAGTCGTTGCGGGAGGGAGCGGGGTTATCTCAGTGGTGGCTTGGCTCGCCGAGGTTCAGACGAAACGATAGATAGGAACGACAAAAGCGATCGTTCGAAAATATCGGCATGCTGAGCTTAGAGGTGTGGCTGTCGGCAGGAATCGAGACAAAGTGATCAGCCCCTCCTCATACCGCCGTTCTACCCAGCCGCCATTCCTCCAGGCCGAGCAGCCAACCCACATCTCGATACCCGAGATGTGGAGCACACAATTTCAGGGTTGTGCGATATGGGCTGCCCGCCGGAATTTTACCGGTCCGAACCCGAGGGCTCTTAGTAGACCTCCGAGACTTCAACCTTCTGAATGCACTGGTCATCGTAGTGGATTCGTACCATCAAGCCTTCTCGGATAGGTACACGATGCGGGGGGCTATCGTGAAAACATGGTGTTGCATGGCCCACGTAATAGTGAAACGGTACTCCGCTTACTGAAAAGGACTCGATATCGGCGCCGATCGGCGGAGCCGCTTGGAAGTTCTCAATTGGACCCTCCGCAATCTGAGTTTGGCCGGAAACATATCTATGGCGCAGTGACACGAAGTTGGGGACATATACAAGTAGCGAAATCATCAGGAAGATCAGAGCCATCGATCCGATGAAAGCTGCAATGACAACGTAAATGGTGCGCTTTTTGAAGAAGCGAATGAGTACGATGGAGGCGAAAAGAAACAGGACAGGTTTAGCCACCCTGGTCCACGGAAATGACTGGAATCCCAATTCGAAAACAGTGTGATAGTTATGTGGAATCATCTTGTCAGTCGCTTGCTTTTATCCCTTGGTTGGTTAACCGCCTACGCCGCATGCCAAGACAGTAACGTCAGTGTAATCAACATTGAAACTGGCTGCCCCTCCTTCTCCGAGTCCAAAACTCAAGGTCTTGTTGCCTTCGCCGTCAATGGTTATTTGCCCTTGCAGACCGTGTCCTCCGCCGATGCTGAACGTGTTCGTATGACCAGGCTTGAGAAATGCTACGTTTGTTTCCTGCAAAAAACCAAGCTGTCCAGTGAACGCGGTGTCAGCCCCGAGACCATTCCCGGTGCCCGTTGTGGAGAGCCACGCAATGCCTCCTTGGGGGTCAAATGCTAACGCATCGCCTGCATGCACACTAAATCCGAGCTTTCCAATGTCGAAGTTGAGGGTCCCGTCATACCCCATCGTGACCACATGTCCAGTCGTCTTTGCATAAAGTTGCGCGATCTCCGCCGGCCCAATGCCCGCTCCCATGACCAGAGCCCTATTGAGAGTACCAACTAAACTTGACGGGCAAGGGGATTGATACTCCCTGGCAGGAGGCGGAGGAAGTGGAACTGATGGAATGTTTGGACCGCCCCCACCTCCGCTTGGCCCAAAACCACCGACATCGTACAAGACGTAACAGAACGTGTCTGTGCCGGAATCTTTGGGTGTTATATCCGAGGAACTACGGTTGGCAGATGTTGAATATGCTTGATTATAACACTCGACAGAGTCCAAACCTAATGGGTCAGTATCACCCAATGGATCATTCAGCACATATGTGTAGCGGTTCAAACTCTGCGGATTTCCAAAATGATAGCTGCCGACATACGGATCAGGACTCATCCAATTTCCAGTCGTAGAGCTATACTCCCTGAACATCGCATGCGATAGGCCGGAGCTGGCACTCATATCCTGGTCGAGCATTGCAAAGTGCGCCGGGTTGGTGTCGCTACCTGACACTTGGAGATTGTCGCCATAGGGCAGAGAGGAATACGATCCGTCAACCGAGCCTGTCGCTGATGTCCTCAAACGTTCCGTGCCGAGCCAATCCTGATGCTGAAAGTGGGTGTTCCCATCGGAGGCCGTCCAATAGGCGACGGGACTAGCACCTGCATAATACTGCACCGCATTCATGGCTGTTGAGCCGGGGGTCCAAACGGTCGATCGCCTGCCACTCAGGTCATACCCGTAGTCCTGGGTACCTGCCGACGTGCTGACCTTCACTCTCTCGTTTAGCGCGTCATAGACAAATGTCGCGGTCGCGCCACCGTCGATGCTGATGAGGTTGTTCTCAGCGTCATAGGAATAACTGTGGAACCCATCGCTGATGACATTTCCAACCGCATCATAATCGTAGCCGGTTGAGGTTATATGGTTCGTGCTTGCATCGAAGTTTCGTACGGGCGCAGGTCCGCTGCCCTGCGTAATGTTCTGCTGCCAGCGATTGCCGTAGCGGTCATAGACATAGTTGACTGAGGTGTTCATCCAGCCATACAAATAGTTCTGACTGGAAAGTCGTCCGAACTCATCATAGTTCTCGGTTGAACCCTCTCCCACTGTAGAGTCCGCCATCGACTTGACCTGATTGCCAACGGTATTGACGATGGCCCAATAGTAGAGACCTCCTCCGGAACAGGTCTCGTTATAACTGCTGTCCGTACTTCCACTGCAAACCTTTAATAGATTGACCCTATTCTCAATATCATGGCCAGTTATTCCGTAAAGCCCATTTCCGTATTGCGCTAATGTTGGCCCTGACGGGCCGATAGCCTGAACGCTATAGATGCTCGGAGATAGAGTTCCGTTATTCTGGCCGCCGCTCACCGAGACGAGCTGGCCGGCCAGGTTATATCCGTAGCTCAGGGAACTCTGCGCCGACACGTTCCCACCCACGTTGGTGTAGGTCTCCGAGGTCAGATTTGAGTTCAAATCATACCCGTAAAAGCGCCACACATCGCCAATACCCGATGAATCGGGTAGAGCTTCGTCCGTTCCGATGATTCTCCCCATCACATCGTGCGTATAGTTGCGTTGTGCAATAGTGACTCCACCTGAAAACTGGGCTTCAACCGACATCTGGCCGATTGGCCAGTACCCGGGGGGAAGGCCATTACCGTCGTAGGCGAAATACCTAAGAGGAGTGCCGTCACTATAACTGACGGTAAGGGGACGGCCAAGCGAATCGTATTGAGTCGTCGTAGTGGTCGTGGCGGAAGTCTTTTGGTTGGCTTGAGGTCGGGTTCTCGTTACTACCAATCCAGTCCCGTTGTAGGCATAGCTGTAATTCGCCGCTCCAGCTTCGGGCTCAAGCGTATAAATCGTGCGTCCTGCTGCATCTGTCTGGAAGATCCGAGTTTGAGCACCCTGAGTAATTGTTGTTTTATGCGCGCTTAGATCATATGCGTATTGTGTTAGGAAACCGCTGCCCGAGAGATCTGCTCCGCAGTTGGCGGGCGTCTTATCGGCAACTAAGCCCGCGAGATTCGTACCGGACGAAAGTTCACATACCGAACTGACCCGGCCCAGCAAATCATATTGGGTGATGCGTGAGACACCGTTCGAGCTAGATGACTGAACGGCCCGGCCGTTATAGGTAAGAGTGATAGTGGACCCGTCGGGACTAGCGATCTGCGTCCTTCTTTCCAATGCGTCATAGGTGTACTGCTTCGCAACGCTGGACGAGCAGGCCGTACCGGTCGGATTCTGGCTTGAGCTGTAATACGGCTCGCTCTGATATTGCAATAGACCGGCTGCGTCATAACAGTAATCGGTCAAATACCAGCCTGCGCCATTAGCGATTGCAACCCGCTTCGTTCGCCCATAGCCGTCCATGAACGTTTCCTGATCCGATGATTGGGTCGAATTCATCTTCGTGGTCGTGCTTGTCTGAGTCGGGGTGTAACTGAACGTTGTCAGGCCACCTTCGGGGGTCGTCGTCTGGGTCAGCCGAGATAACGCGTCGTACTGTTCGGTGAAGGTTTGTCCGCTGTTTGGGCCGGTGACTGAGGTTTGAACTCCCGAACTGGTATCGTAGCCCGCCGACATTGCAATCGAAACGCCGCTCGATGGTGTGGGTAATGTGGTGTGAGTCGCAAATGTCTGAGTTGAGTCGTAACTATACGTGGTGGTGAATAGGCCCTGAGCGGTCGTTGAGACTGGCGTTCCAGTGTCGTAGTAGGCCGTTGTCGTGTCCAACGTTCCGGCACCAGTGGAAATATGTGCGGAGGTCTGATTGCCTGCCGAGCCGTATCCAGAATTGTGTTGAGTGATCCCAGATGTTGAAGTGGGTGCTGTCTCGTCATAGCCGTAGGTCGCGGATGTGATGACGGCGTTGCCATTTCCTGGGTCAGTGGTTTGGTTGCTTGTGACCTCCCCGTAACCGTTGTACGAGACAGTTGAGGCGAGCAACGAGGTGCCACTCGATCCATCTTGAATGTTAGTGAAAGTGGGCAACCCGGACTGATACTGTGTCAGCGTAAACACCGGTTTCAGGCCATTGTACTGATCTGTTATCGATGTAACTGTAATCGGAGGCGTTATCTGTGTTGTCGAGGATAAGCCATTGTAGACAGTCGTTTTAGACTCAAGAGGTGTCCCACCTGTCGCACCTTGATACGCGGAACGTGAGGTTTCAAACGTGTTTCCGTTGGTATCGCTGATGAAGTTGAAGTCCGTCTCGTTTCCCTTTTCGTCGGAAACGTAAGTCGTCGAAGCAGGAGCCCCTGAAATGTTTCTCGTGTATGTTTTCTGGCCATAGGAGGTGGCCCTCACCAGTGTGGCTGGCGTTCCATCTGTATTGATCCCTCCAGAACAGCCGCCACTGTATGCGTAAGATATCGTGCCACCGCTCGGAAGCGTTACCGAAGCTAGTCTGCCTGTGACTGCTCCGCTCACGCCAGGAGTTGGCTCATAAGTGAACGTATACGTGTCGGATGGAGAATCCGCGAGTGTGATGTGATCGATCAGGCTCACCGATGTCGCGCCGTACTCAGATATTCCCGAACAACCGAAGTTTGTTTGAACCGTATAGCTCTGGTAATAGACCGTGGCCGTCGCAGTCGTGCTGACACCTGATACCAGAACAGGATATGTAAACGTCAGAGGGCTACTCGTATTTCCTCCACCGGCGATAGCCAACTCTGTGGTTCCAGTTGTGTCGGTGAAGGTGCCGTTACCATTATTCGTAATTGAGTTTCCATTTGTATCGGTAATTGTGCCGCTTGAACCCGGTGAGTTATATGCCGGAGTCACGATCGCACCACTACGGAGGTGGATGTAAGCACCGTCGAAACGTATCCCTGAGCCATCACTTGTACTCCCATCGCCGCTATACGAGGAAGCGCAATCGTCGTAAGAATAATTCAGCAGGTGGGCAACGCCGAATTGGTCGTGGTATTGGTAGTTCGTGTAATTCGTCGCCCAAAACCAACTTGGTGGATCGGCGAAACATTTTCTTGTAAACTGGTCGTAGGAGATGTACCCCTTGATCGCCTCACCAAGCTGGCCATAGAATCCCCAGTTACCGTCGGGTTGCCAGTAGCCGGTTCCAGCGCTTGTACTGGATGCCCAAACAAGGCCATCGTAAGCGAGAGTGTAGGTGAAGTTGAGCCCTCTGCCAGGCTTGCTCACAATGGGAATGGAAAAGTGGGTATTGAGATTTCCCAGATTGATGGAGTCAAACCCCTTGTTGTCATACGAGCCAAACGCATATAGCCCCGTGCCGGGATACTGGGCGACCAGACGGGGAATGAAAACGAGGCACAGGAAACCGATAATGCAAAGCTTCGTTCGCATTGGCTTGCTCCGGATATTCAATTTGATGAGGCGTTAGTGAGGGTGAGAGACAGTTGGAGAACTCCGTTCACATATCGGTCGATCTGAAAGGGAACTGGGATTCCAGATACTGCCTGATAGTTGCTGTAGACAATCCTCACGGGGATTTGCCTGCTTAGATTGTTGTCAGCATGAATTGAGAACTCTGCGCTCGCAGGCACCAGTGTTTGCGGGTCGTAGAGAACTCGGACACGCGTATCTTCCGCGAGAGCCTGTGATGTTGCGGCGTCGCGGGCAGGCTCAATCGTGCGATAACTGATCTGGTGATAGGCTGAGTTGGCTCTCGTGACGGTACCATCGTCGGTGATTATCAGTAATCTACTGACCGCAGCGGTCGGTTGCGCCAAGACAAGGGGCGCAAACCAAGGCACCGATAGATCACAGTCAGGTCCTGTCACCTCATGGGCATTGGATCGGGCATCGATCCAATGGCACACACGAGAGGTTCCGAGGGCGCTCGCAGATTCTCGGCGGCTATCACGGCCCATGCTCAAATCGAAGGTTGTAGAGCCGTCGCTCGAAGCGCTCAAGGTGACTGTGCCGGATTCGTGGCTCGAGCCCGCGATCCAGCTTGCATTTCCATTCAGCGTCACAGAGTGCACTGATGCAAGCTGACTGTACTTTGTGATTAGTTGAGAGGGAAATGCGGAAGTGGAAATGGTTTGAGCAGCTAAACTGAATGAGAACAAGGCAAACGATATCGTAAACCTACTGCGCATACTACCTCCGGGGTAGAGGCTGAATAAACGACAGAGATTCCTGAACGAATCTAATTGCTGCTGCGTACTTATTAGGGAACTAAATGACCCGCCCATTAAGCATTAGCGGCGGTGACCTGTCAAGATTACTAGTTGTGGATTGTAGTGGAAATCTTGGGAAGTTCGACTTGTGAGGTACTGCCCTGTATTCGGCTGCAACGATGATCGAAAACTGTCTGGCTCAAGAACGCACCGTGAACGGAAATACGCCGTTCCAACTGGAGTTCACGAGTCCTTCGCCAACCGGGGTTCATACCGTGCGGCCCTACTACATCGACCTTCAAGCTGCTGAAGGGCTGTCGGGTGCAATTCTCCCGGACACCGGCTTCGAACTCGACATCGACGAATTGCTGAATGCCGGAGCAGGCCGCTAGAACCTCCGTTCACTCACCGGAATGTTTGCGAGTGTTCCACAGTCTGACGCTATATTCGCCCGTTGTCTCTAGTGAGATTGTCCCGCCGCTCGAAGAACGTCGGCGGAGTTGAACGTCTTCCCACACGAAAGGGCAGAGCATTGTCCCGTCCATGTTCAACCGTTGCTGTTCTGCCGGTTGAATCTTGGCGTGGCAGTGAGGGCACGGAACGCTCAAGTCGAATTCAATCACTTTCCTCCCAGACTTTCTCATTGCGGACTCCGACGAGCCAAGCCGCGCTCTGTGTTTAGGGTTGGTTCCTTGTGCTGCCGCAGTTTGTTTAGTTGCGATTCATTGAGCATCAATTCGACGGCTCCGCCACCCGAACGCAGCGCGAACTCGAGGGCCGAGCGTCCTCGGACATTCGACCGGGGGGCGCCTCTTGTCTGGGCAATCCGCACGGACCATGCCACTATGGCAGACTTGCTTCGTCAGCCTGGCGGTCATGAGTAGGTGGCAGACTGGCCCAAGTAGCCTGCCTAAGCTGGAGTCAATATCTGGTTCTGCTCGATTGTCTATTCCGACGATGGATGGGATGAGATAAATGAGTGGTACATCCGCCACATGTACACCACGGACGTAAAGTGGCACACAGAACACTATGGACCGCCGGACAAGTTCGGATACAAGGATTTCATCCCGCATTTCAAAGCCGACAAGTGTCCATACCCGAGGCGCAAGTCGCCTCGCTGCTTGAGGTCGGAGAGTGGCTTCGAGTGAACGGAGAGGGCATTTATGACGCACGCCCATGGTTGCGGTTCGGCGAAGGGCTGATAATGCCGCCAGAAGCACCTGGAGACTGGAAGGGCGGTTCTACTGACCGGCCATCACCAATAGCTTTCTCATTGTGGAGTACGAACGGTCCAGGTCACATCGGTGGGTGCCCTATCCCGTCAATTTCGAATGACTCCGCCAGCTTTTCGCTGAAGTAGGAATCGATCAGGTGGAGAGGATAGCGGCGCGGCCTTCGCTCGTTGGCGGCACGATGTACGCGGCCTTCGCGCAACGCTCTCTTGAGCAAAAGGCCAAAAAAAGTATAAAAAAATCGCGAAACCTCAAGAAATATCGTTATCCTTAGCAAATCTCTTCGGCAGTTGAAGATTGAGTTTTGTCGGAGGCCAAACGTGTCGCGCCAATTCTTATTAGTCCTCTGTCTGCTGATCTGCACACCTTGGCTTCAATCGCAAAAGGCCAACCAAAAAGTTGCCGGCAGGGCCAAGAAAGCAGTGGCTCCAACTGTCGCCGCCAAAAAGCAAGGCCCCTCCTCAGGAGACGCAGCCAAGCCCGATTCGTATTTCTTGGTATTCGATTGGATGCCCGCTGTTTGCGATCCATTCAATACAACTGGCCGATGCTCATACCCGTGGCGCAAAGGTTTCGCAATCGAAGGCTTGGATCCAATAGATAAAACAGGGAAAGAGCAACATCATTGTTCCCGCAAAGCGTCGATTACGGACCCGTCTACTCTTGCGACACTCTTTCCAGATCCAGATTCGGTGTTCAAAACATGGGATGACCGAGGTACATGCAGCGGTCTCGATCCAAATACATACTTTTCTGAGATCGAACGCCTCACTTCCCAATACGGCAATATCCCGTTTGAACTCCAAATTGAGCCAGATTTTGAAGAGACAGACGCTCAACTCAGAGACCAAATGGCGGCTGCCAATGTCGGCTCAACCGGAGCTTCTGCCGAAGCTCCGGACTATCAAGTCCGCTGTTTAGAAAATCATCTCAAAGCAATCGCTCTTTGCCTTGATAGTGATCGAAAGCCCATCGCTTGCAAAGCCACAAACATTGGCTGTCTTAAGTCCATTGAGATCGTGTCGGACCAAAACTCCGACGGCTTCTACAGCGTATCTGAGACATCTCCGACGTTGCGCTACTATTCGCTGACCTCATCGGGCCTTATATTCACCGAAAAGCGGCTCGAAGACTACGTCAACGATTTGACGAAATCGCAAGCGACTGCTTCCGCCACCGCATCAACGCAAACTTCAGGGGAAACTGGGGAACGGATACTCAGGGAAGGTCAGTCCATTCAGAACGCATCGGGTCAACTAATCGACATAGCACGCCGCTCCGTCTCAGCCTCCCTTGAGATTCAGACACATTTTCCAGTCTCAGGAGCTTCCGCGCAGTCAACATCAGGCGCCAATCCGTCGAACCCATCACAAGCAACATCAGGCGTCAATCCATCGAATCCATCACAGCCTGGATCAGGTGGGAAAGCGCCGGGGTCGTCGCAGCCAGCATCAAGCGGAAACCACTCGAATCCATCGCGACCAACATCGGGCGGGAATCCGTCGGGTTCGTCGCAGTCTACATCTACACCTACATCGGAGGCCAGCCCACCAACCGCAGCAAATGGTTCGTCATCGCAACCCACAACGCCTCAGCGACAAGGCAACACCGCGCCTCAGTCAGGTTCTCCCGATTCTCAACCAAGCATCTCAAATGAGACCAAAGGATCTGTCGGCACGAGCGCCGCAGACCTAGGTGGCGCAATTCGCTTGGCGAGCTCGCTTCTGACGCCCGATACAAGCCTATCTAAGCAAGTAACAGTCAGCTATGTGAGCGAGCCGCTTGAGAAAGTTGTTGTTGATCCATCCAACAATCCTCCGCCTCAAACGGGCATGAGTGCGATCGTGATGCAGGAAACCCGAAGCCCTATGGGCTTGCCAAAGAAAGGTATAGTAGCAGTTGTTGGCGGAGCGGATGTCGCATTTCCAGCCATTCAATTTAACTATGATCTTCTAATCCAGGAGCAGCGACAGGTTGTAGCCGATGGCGAGCCAATCACCGGTAACACACTGAAGGCCGCTGCTCAGTCTGGAGATCATCACATTGAGCTGTATAGAGAATCAGACCCATGGGACTGCCGAATATTCCCGGATGCTGAAGAGACGCCTCTATCATTCGATATCCACACTGCTGAAGAATCGAACAGTGTCATCGCCAAGAGTAGCCTCGTTCGCAATGGCATCGTGTTGAACACTAGCAAGATTATCGACACCTACTGGCTGCAGACGAAGCTGACAGCGATTCAGACACAGCTAAGTAATCTCGCCCTCTGGAGCAGCGGGGCGATAACCAACCAATTTGGGAATCTTCAGGGGCAGCAGGGAACCAACTCCTACACTGCTGTCCAGGTAAGCGCAGCTCCCACCCCGCAGCTGTCTACTTCAACGACAAACGGATACGGCGCTACTCAATCGTCGCTTCAAAGCGGAACGGTTCAAGCTCAATGCTCGGCCGGAACTGTTCCGACGCTTGGTTCCGGAAACACGATCTCCTGCGTTGTCCCGTCGACATCTTCTACTGCGCCCACGACCCCGACGACAATGACAACAGCCACGAACCAAGCAACTGCTCCTTCGTACCAGACAACCAATCAGGTGACTCAGCCTAGTTTCACGCCGACAGCACCAACGATGCCCACGGTCGCGACTCCGAGCGCTCCAACAAACGTAGGCATTTCGAGCGGAGATATCCTCGCCGAACAGATTCAATTGAACTCCCAACTTACGATCTATCAAGCGCTTCTAAATGGTGCCCAAAGCGACAACTTTTTCGTTCAGGAGAACGGTAGGATTAGTGGGGTTCGCCGACAAACGACGCTTGCCTTTCCGGTCTCAATCGAGCCATATCGGGCGTACAAGGACGCTGTGGCGGAGGTTCGCATCATTGTGGTGCCCCGAGCGAGTAGCGGAACCAACGAACTAAGTCTGGTGAATCTCCTGCCCGCAGCCAAGACATATAATGTTGCCAAGGTAGCAACGAGCACAAAGCAGTTTGGCGCTGGTGTCGCGGTCCAAGCGCTCGGAGTCAGTGGTGTTACGGGGAAAACGAAGACCCAGCTTTACCTGGTAAAAGATACCGACACTGTGGCTTTAGAGTACCCGCAGCCTCTAACTGCTGAAGATCGAGACGGCCACAAACGTTTAGGCGATGAATTTCGTTACTCGGTACCGCTCGGTGGCTGTGTCGACGAGGGACAAACTGTCCTTTCTAAAGGCTTGAGATCCAAAGACACCACGAAATCAGACGGCGACACAGTCAAATCCCTCTCATGGGACACGATCAGCAAGCAATTGGACGCCTCGAGCTATGACTCTCAGAAAGCGTTAGTCTTCGGTTGGCAGTTCCGGCCTGTGCTGGGAGCAGACTACGTTCAAGCAGGTCAACGCACCGTCTTTGCCCAAATAGCGCTGAATTCGACAACGCCAAGCGAGGCTCCTTTGGTGTTTGTGGAGACGAGATGGCGAGCTTTCGACAGAGGGAAGCAGGTCGCCGGTCCAGTCTTTGAACGGAGCTGCACATGGAGACTATTGCGAGATGCGGCAGCGGCCGATAATCCGATCAAGGTAAAGGATGTCCGGGTTGAGGACCTTGGTGATGGAACATTGAGAATCGCGGCGTTAGGCGATTTCACAGATCCGGCCCTCACGATACGCTACGGAGCGAAGCATATTGTTCCCGATGTCGTTCCAAGCGACGGGCGACGGCTTGAGTTCTACCAACCGGCTAAGGATCTGATTCAGGCACCCGAGATTGATCTAGTAAGCGAAGCAAGCCAACCGACTCGCTTGGAAACGCCCTTGAGAAAAGGAATCTCGTGTTCGCTCAAGAGCGCGAAGATTGCCGCTCTTCCCTTGCCGGATAGCACCTCGATTGTCACTCTTCACGCTGAATATGGAAAAGACTGGATGCCAAGCAATGAGGGGAGCCGACAGGGATTTCCTCAGCCGCTTGTCCTCATAGGCAATGACGTGTATGGGCTACGAGGAAATCCATATCAGAGTATGCAGTGCGGTCGAAACCCAGATGATAATTCTCTCGACTGCGACTACCAGTTCCGTGCGCAAACCTCTTCTCTACGTACCTCCGGCGTGTTCACTGCTGCAAATCTGGGCTGGCCCAACAGTCGAGTTCGGGGCGCGATCGCGTTTGCGCCCGCATTTACCGTGGTAAAGGCGATGGCCACGGTGCCTGACGATTCGCTTGCTAAATCGAAGACATGTGCAAAGGGCGACAAGAAGTGCTTACAAAGCGTCCCAAAGAAAGACACTTCGAAGGAGGCAGGACCATTTTGGTACGAACTGACAGGATCAGATTTCTTCAAAATCCCCGTTGCAATCGAGCCCGCAAAGGGAGTCGCCGCCCCAGTTGAGTGTTCTTCGTTTCCTTGCCTTCGATTGATCGCTGCCGGAAAGGTTAGTACTCCAATTATTCCTGATCATGGCAATTTTTATATTGCAAGTGACACCCAGGCCTTTGTTCGTCTCCCGGCAGGAAGCGATCGAGCGCCGTTACGGATCATTTGGGAGGAATCGGCAGGGCAACGCGACAAGGTCAGCGAATGGGACGTGGCATTTGATAAGGCTGATGCCAAAAAGTCTGCAATCATCGGTGATCCCGCTCAACTTCACAAAGGGGATAGTCGGACCGTTTCGTTTTCGGGTACAGCTTTTTGTCCAACAACTACGGTGACATTCGAGAAAACCAATCTCTCCTCTACGCTAAAGGACTCAAAGACGCTTCAGGTACTGGTCACATCGGACGTCACCAAAACCACTGGGCATAAGGAACTCCAGGCCGTTACAACCTGCGGTACAGTCACATTACCCTTCGATGTTGTTAGTCCATAGTCGACAAGATTTGTCGGGCGCTAATCGGGAACAAACCACAGAGGAGCGATCCGCACGACGGCTATCGGTTTCATGACGCACCGGCTGTGAAATATAACTTCACTTCATCGTCGCGAACCTCTTCCTTCGCGACGAACCCTCGCAAGTGTTGTATGAGGGGTCATTAAAGATGAGCATCTCATCAACGGCAACCACGGTGCCACCGAAGCACGTGCTGGTTGCCATTAATCATTCACAGTTCCGGTCCACCACACGAGATCCTGAGGGACGTAATCAGCCCCCAATTCCCTCGCCGGCGGCAATCCCTGAAGGCAACGCTGCAGTATCTCGGGAACTGCTACACCATTGGCATTTTGGATGAATACCTTAAACGGAAATACCCCGTCCTGACCGTAGTCCATGATGTCGGAACAGCCATCGATCAAGGGCTGATCCCCCGCCTCGCGAGCGAACTGATGCAGCTTCCTAATCAGAAATACTCCATCAACGTGCTCAAAGGTCTTGGCGACACCATCGGGATCCTTAAAAAAGGAATTTGAGGTCAGGAGGCCCGCCGATCCGGAGATCAATGAGCCAATCGGCTCGTAGATAAAGTCGTCCCACACGATCACGAGGATCCCCACGAAATTAGCGTCCGCTTCTTTGAAATGCTCGAATTTGGCCTCGGCGCTAACCAAAAAATCTTTGACTGGATTGTCTCTAGGCAATGTCATTGCATTGCTGTCTCTCTTCAACTGCTCGACCATCTCGGATGGCATACGACCAGGTAGTTGGGTCGAATTCTGGTTGCGAGCCTTAATATGTGCCAGCAGCGACGGAGCTTTTACCTCAATGCCATAGGTGATTCCTTGATGTTGGATCGTAAGTTCCGGGTTCTTCTTGCTTCGCTCCGGAGTGGGCTCCATTCTGAACTGCGCGCCTCCTGGCCAATCGAATCGAACGATCTGCGTTACCACGTGCAGTTCCGCCACGATTTGCATAAGTTGCTCATAGTGAGGAGTGAACTTCTCCTTACCACGAACAGAGGCCAATCTTTCGATGAAGGCCTCCCCATAACCTGGCATGGCCGCGTCGCAGAGGACGAGGGCATCGATGATCGCTCTAGCAAAGGGATGCTCGGCGCGAGGATCTAAAAGAGTTGCGAAGTGAAATCCGAACCAGTGCCACTCGACCCCATTCCACAGAGGCGTCTTCATAATCAAGCGGCAAACGTCTTCACGACTAAGAGGCTTCAAATCGTCAGGCGTCGATATGAGAATAGCGGAAAGCCTGCACCGTGGTGCAGGCCTATGGATTGGTCCCAAGAAGTTGGCCAATGCTCGGTAAGCAGCACCGCCACGACTACTGCACTCGCCAGAATCACTCCGGCGATTTGCCAGCGCGACAGTTTCGCAGGGTGGCAGAGGCGCCATCGATAAGGACGAGAAGGTAATGATCCTCGCCGCGAAGCAGTTGAACCGCCCCAATCGTCGACGCCATTCGGCAGAACAGCATCCCGCCCGGCCGCAGCACCCGTCACAACCGTCGCACCATCATCTCCAGTTGCGCCTCATCCCACGCAAGGTGCAGCCGAAGTCGGACCAACCGCGAAAAACAAACTCCCAATAGACTCCCGATGGGGTGTCCCAAGGCTACTTTTCCATACATCCGGGTCGCCATTTGTGCCAAAGAATCAGCAATATACGTGAGCTCCCGGCCGCTCATAACCCAAAGGTCGCAGGTTCAAATCCTGCCCCCGCAACCAATTTAGAGGTCACGAATCCCCAAAATCCCCACCTTAGCGTGGGGTTTCTGCTTTAGACAGCTACAGATAGCCCTTCCCGAGTGGGCAGCACCATGCGGACAATCTTGGTGTTTGCCTGAAGCTTAGAGTGCATCTGGGCATTGCCGTAGGGGTTGATGGGTTGATGGTGGTGGTCACCTGAGCGTGACGCATGAGCTTCTGCTGTTCGCCGACTGGCGCTCCCGCGTAATCCAGGAGAAACCGATAGGCGTGCCGGAAGGTATGCAGCCAATATCCGCGGCAGCTTTGCCTTCCGCCTTCGAATGACGCTGCTTGGTTATCGCCTCTCAAGTGCGAATCAAAGCGCGCAAAAGATCGCTCCATCTTCGACCGTGAGTTCGATGTCGGCGCT
>Ga0157369_10000477_pt1 | contig 53128 bp, 46 predicted proteins | sample C25metaG_FD_113461 | JGI IMG/M metagenome (GOLD analysis project Ga0157369, IMG submission 113461) | Corn rhizosphere microbial communities from Kellogg Biological Station, Michigan, USA - C2-5 metaG | ecosystem: Host-associated > Plants > Roots > Rhizosphere > Soil | place: USA: Michigan... | reverse complement strand
TAAGGACGCCATCAACGCTATCTGTCGCTGCTTTTACCGAACTAACAAAAATGAATTTTTTAGCATCAGACGCTAAAAAGGCATCGTAAAGTTTTTTGGTTAACTCGTAATTAACCTGGTAGTATTCCTGTGGATCAGAAACTTTTTTAAGGTCATGTGCTTTGCCGGCGAGGTGGAGGATGGTATTGGTATTTAGCATGTGCTTTTCAATATTCATCAAATCCGATCTGGTTAACAGTGGAAGTTTGGTTGGCCAATTGAGGTAGTTTATCAAATTAGTGCCAACAAATCCATTTCCTCCAGTTAAACTAATGAGACTTTTCATTATATATCGATATAATTGACGCCGCCAAGCGTTTGTCTATGTTGTTACGTTTAAACTTTTCGATAAAGTTCTTTCTAAAATTGGTTTTATACTTGTAGGCTTGCAACTGATATATCAGATCATCCACATTATTCGGCGAAAAAAGAATCTTATTATCGATATTTTTATTAATGAATTCATTAGCATATCCGGCTACCCCAGCTATTATTGGTTTATCAAAGGCCCCAAGTTCAAAAACCTTTGATGGCAATACTTTTTTAAATGCAGGGTAGTCGTTCAAATGGAGAAATAAAAAGTCTGATTTCAGGTAAATCTCCAGCAATTCATTTCGTTTCACTGGGTTTATTACTTCTACATTAGTTACTTTCAAAGCATCAAGTGTTTCAATTAGTTTTTGCCTTTGCCCACCGGCGCCTATAATTAAGAATTTATACTTGTTCCCAAGTTTTGATGCCGCTTGTGGCACTATTTTATGCAGTCCCTGGCCTTCACCAATGTTACCTGCATAGGTAATAATTTTGATATCGTTGTTTATAGTTGTAGCAGGTAGGTCTAAAAATTGATTGTCTATTCCATTACTGTAAAAAGAGTATGTTGGGTTCTTATATCTGTCGAAATAGTCTTTAAATCCTTCTGAAACCAGATTTATGTGCGAGGCGTAATTGAAAGTTCTATTTTCTATTTTTCTCAAAAGAGGCAACATTAAAGTTTTCAAAGCTTTATTTTTCAGTACATCCTCTAAAGTATCGGTAAAGATATCTCGTACATCGAGGTAAAGTGGAAGGTGATTTTTCCTTGCTATTTTATATCCCAGATAACCGGTAAACAGTCTAGACGTGGAGGCGAAAACAAAATCATATTTCTTTTTTTTCGCGACAGAAAGTGCTTGTGTATAATATGTTTTAAACGACTTGATTTGATCTACAAAACCACTTTGGTGTTTAGGAATTAAAATGCGATGTATTTTAACATTTCCGCGCTCTTCATATTCAGGAGCATCAATCTGAAAAGTGCTATACCGGTTAGGCACAGTAGTGATTACAGTTATTTCACCTTTGAACTGTTTGGCCAATTCAATTACTAATGGGGAATTGCGGAATGATCCGGCACATAAATCAGGTTCGAAGTAAAAGGTAAGATATAATATTCGTTTCAACTTAATCGTATTTCGGTATGCAACATGTCTTTTATGATAACTTTAATCAGAACACCTTTTACATACTTGTTAAACTCTTCGGCAAATAAATAAGTAGCTCTTTCTATTTTAAAATCACCTTTAAAGGTGATTTTTAAGATAGAATCGACAGTTAAACTATCATCATTTATAATAACTTCACGCTTTGGGTGAAAGTGGAAGTATAAGATCTTATTGTTTGCTGCAATAAACTTACCAAAAATTTCATCCTTTATCACAATCAGTTTGTCTTCAAAAATAAAATCTCTTTTGTGTATACAACCGAACTTCTGATAACCGTCGTGCCAGGCTGAGACTTTTTCGGGGCTATCTGCTTGGACATGCACCTTAGCCCTGTTGCCTACCCGGAATCCGCCCCACACCTCAGACTGATTTATGTCATTAAAAACTAAAGTGTTATGGGCTGCTGTACTTCTTTCCGCTGATCGCTGTTCGCCAATCTGATAGGTTGATGTTCCCCTTTCTACTAGTACCGGCAATTTATTCACATACAATATAAAAGATAAAGCATCGGCATGAGCATGCCCTGGCTGGTAGTCCGGACCCACTTTTGCTAAATCAACAAAGCATTCATATCCCGGTTTTCGAAGCATCCTGTACCCGGATTCAGTAAGCTTAATGTTTTCATCAGCATCAATATGCAACCGGTCTGCATACTCAAAAAGTTCGGCACTTGTATAGGTAATGCCCTTTGCGCTATCATTTACCAAAGGAATGTCGCCATTCAGAAATGTAACATTGTCCAGCCATGACCGCATGCGCGCTGCGGTCGAGACAAATACCTGATGGTTTTGCTCATTCCGTTTATGCCAATTACCGTGCCAGTCGATCAGTTCAAGCATCCGGTAGAAAATAATCTGATGATACATTGGGCTAAGCTCGAAATGACCGCCATCTTTTAATATTTGTTCGCCTAACTGATCGATCAATACTTTTGAGGCTTTGTTAATCCAGGACAAGTTATTGAAAAATGCACCCGCCATTAGCAAAGCAAATACATTTTCAAGTAAATGGTTGCCCAGTAAATGATATTCTAACCGTGACGACAGAAAGCGGGCCTCCGCGCGCAGATTAGTCAAAACTTCCTGATCATCAATTTTATGCCGGCAAACGAGTCTGATTACATTGATAATTCGAAGAGATACCGGATAAGGTTCAAGGCCATTGTTAACCTCATGGTACTTGTAAAGGCTCTTTAATAACTCAATCCGATAGTTTAAAGGAATATTTTCTTGCAGTAAATAATTGGCATAATGTAAATTGTAGTTCCATAGCTTCCCATTCTCCATGTAGCTCCAATCAACTTCTGAGTTAAATTTTACGGGCAAATTTAGGAATGTAAATCCCAATTGGTTATCTGCACAAGGAAACGCGGGTAAAAAATCGTCAAACTTGAGCGTTTCTGTTGTGTATAGCCCTTTTTCTTTATAGGCAGACAGCAGCTTGCTTTTATTGATGCGGTACCAAACCTGATAAAATATTTGTTTACCTTTTAAATGCTTTAATGTATTAAAAAGTAATATACTATGCTTTTTCATCAAATATTTCCAGCAAATGATCTACAATGCGCTGTGAAGTTTTGCCATCCCATTTTTCCGGAATTGCCCCTTCTTTCCATCCGCCGATTAACAGTTTATCAAAAGCAGGTTTGATAGCAGATGCATCGGTTCCCAATAACTCATTTGTACCTGTAAGTACTGTCTCCGGGCGCTCAGTATTATTTCTCAGTGTCATACATGGAATGCCCATTACAGTTGTTTCCTCGGTAATTCCACCGCTGTCAGTAACCACCACTTTAGAATGTTTTACCAAGTAATTAAATTCCAGGTAGCTAAGTGGCTCTATGATGTGCAAATTTTGAATCGAGAGATTTGTTTTGCTTAAAATTTTAGCTGTACGAGGATGTATCGGGAAAAGTATCGATAACATTGGCGCTGATGTGGCTATAGCGGTAATCAGTTCAACAAGTTTATCTGGCTCATCGACATTTGCCGGCCGGTGTAAGGTAAGAACTACATATTTTTCAGGTTGCAAAGCCAGTTCATCCCATAGTTTTGGTTTTTTAAAATTAGGCATTTGCTTATATAAAGTATCGATCATGGTATTGCCTACAAAGAATATCGACTTCTGAGGCACGCCTGCTTTCTTTAAATTGTCACCTGCCTGGTGTGACGTTGTAAAAAAATAATCAGTAATAGAATCAGTAACTATCCGGTTAATTTCTTCAGGCATCGTCATGTCGCAGCTGCGGATGCCAGCCTCAACATGGGCAACTTTTATATTGTTCAACTTTTTAGCTACGATCGAACATGCCATTGTCGAAGTTACATCGCCCACTACCAAAACCAGGTCGGGGCGGTTATCATTGAGCTCTTTTTCAAATCCTATCATTATAGCAGCAGTCTGCTCTGCCTGCGTTCCGCCGCCTGCACCAAGGTTATTATCTGGTGACGGAATACCAAGTTGTATAAAAAAATCGTCAGACATTTTTTTATCATAGTGCTGCCCGGTATGTACCAACCGGTATGATAAATTCTTCCCGTTTTGCTTTGCCTGTTCAATTGCCGAAATGATAGGCGCTATCTTAATAAAGTTGGGCCTGGCTCCGGCAACTATCGTAACTAACATATCTACAGTTTTAATATTTAATCAATTTTTACCCAGCTTTGGCTTTGCATGCTTTCTATAGCAGCAAAGCTTGCTTTAGTAGTATTTACAATGTCCGCAAATGGAATAAGTGATGGGCCTCCGTTCTTTATATTGTCTATCAACATTTTAAATTGATTTGCATGCCCCTTATCAATTTTGGTCTTTAATTTAGAAAAGTTTTTAAAACCATAGCCCTCGGTTACCCTGAAGTTATCGGTAATAGCTACCCGTTCTTGGGAATATACCTCTATTCGCTCTTTGGAATAGGCTTTGGAGCCGTTAGAGAAATAGTTAATAACGCCCGTGCTGCCGTTTTTATACTGTAATAAAATAGAACCGTTATCAGTATTGGCCTGAGGATTGGTCCCCATTGCGTTCATACAAACTGCGGTTACCTGGCTGCCTGTTAAAAAACTTATCAAATCTATGTAATGGCAAGCTTCGCCAATAATGCGGCCCCCTCCAATTTCCAGATCGTGGACCCAAACATTAGAGGGTATAAATCCCGCATTCATGGTTGCAATTACATTCATGGGGGCTTGCCCTATAAGTTGCTTAACCTTTTGAATATGAGGAGAGAATCTGCGGTTAAATCCCACAGTTAATGTTGATTTACCATCGTAAGCTTCAATAATTTCCTGTAATTGTTTTTTATTTAATGCGAGCGGTTTTTCTACAAATACATGCTTTTCTGCTTTTAAACATTCTTTAACCATTTGAGCGTGCATGTTATGCCGCGTCATGATCATAACCAAGTCAATTACTGGGTTGGCCAATAACTCATGATAATTGGTGGTGCTTTGGGCAATTTTATATTTTTTAGCTAAGGTTGTGGCTGATAGTCCCCCCTTGCTCGCAATAGCTGTTAATGGGGCGTTAATGTTTTTCAAGGCAGGCAACAGGGTCATTTGAGTGAAATTTCCCGCGCCTATGATACCAACGTTGCCTTGCCCCTTAGTAAACTTTGCTGATGATAAAGTTAATGTATTTGATAAATCCGCGTCTGCAGGATAATTAAGCAACGAAGCAATAGCCTGACTATCTCCGGCAAGTTTCTCATAGATCTGTTTATAGTCTTCGAGCGCAACGTTTTGTGTGATTAGAGATTTTACTTCCAGCCTGCCAGAAGCCATAGCCTGCAAAACAGCCTCAAAATTTCGTTTCTCTGTCCAACGTACAAATGGAAGCGGATAATCATTTCCGTGTTGTTCGTAATTCTCATCATAACGCCCAGGACCATACGAACATGATACTTGAAAGCTTAGTTCTTTTTCATAAAAATCAGCCCTGCTGATATCAAGACCTATGACGCCTATCAGCACAATACGGCCCCGTTTACGAGTCATTCTTGCCGATTGTGAAATGATGTCATTATTCTTGGCCGATGCAGTGATAATTACGCTGTCTGCGCCTATGCTACCCGTAATGTCCTGGATATATTTAACGACATCGGTACCATCTTTGGGATTTACACCGATTATACCCTTTTGTTGGGCTAGTTCTATTTTACGTTGATCGATATCGACACCTATTACTCTGCAACCATTAGCTATCAGCAACTGAGCTGTTATAAGCCCTATCAATCCTAATCCTATTACAACAACGGTTTCACCGAGAGTAGGGTTACTTAAGCGTATTCCCTGTAATCCAATTGCCCCAATAACGGTAAAAGCTGCTTCCTCGTCTGATACATTATCAGGAATATTGGCGACGAGATTTTTCGGAATGCATACATATTCCGCGTGGTGCCCGTTAGAGGCCACCCGATCTCCTATTTTAAACTCACTGACATTTTTTCCTACTGCTATTACTGTGCCAACATTACAGTAGCCAAGCGGTAACGGGCTTTCCAGTTTGTTAAATACAGCTTCCAGAGTAGGTAACAGCCCTTCAGACTTAATTTTATCAAGTACCTGTTTTACTTTATCCGGTTGTTGCCTTGCTTTTTGGAGCAGGTTAGCTTTACCAAATTCTACGAGCATTCTTTCAGTACCTAACGAAACCAAGCTTTTAGTGGTTTTAATCAAGACACATCCTGCGCTTACTTCAGGTGCCGGAACTTCTTCTAGTATGGTTTCGCCTGTTTTGAAAGATTGTACAATTTGTTTCATTACGTAGTCTGATAAAGTTCTTGCTTTTCTTTTTTAGAAGGATAGTTAATCAAAACAGCTTTATACTTGCCTTTAAATACAAACAAGCTACCGGCAGCAACACCAATTATTTTATATTTTTTGATAATGTTCTTAATATCATCTAAACTACCGGCCCCGCCTAAAACGGTTATCGGCACTTCGGTGTTTTCGCGTACAATATCAATCAGGTTAACGTCAAACCCCTCCATTTTGCCATCGCGGTCAACAGCGTTGATTACTATTTCGCCAATACCTATCGTATCTAATTTTTTAACAAAATCCTTAAGCTTTAATCCGGTAGCTCTTTTCCCGTTGTGGGTATAAATTTCATAACCGCCCAGCATCCCTTTCTTTTTAACGTCCAACACCACAACAACGCTTTGCACACCAACCGCATTAGCAATTTTTTTTAAAAGATCTGTATTATAAACCGCGGCTGCGCTGAGTGCGACTTTTTCAGCTCCTAGGTTAATTACCTGCTTTGCTTGCTCTACTGTTGTAACCCCACCACCGTAACAAAATGGCATTCGACATTCTATCGCCAGGTTTTTTATTAATGTAAAGTCCGGCTCACGTCCTTCTACCGTTGCATCTATATCCAAAACGATAAGTTCATCAACTTCTTTTTCGTTAAATATTTTAACGGCATTAATTGGATCTCCTACATACTTAGGATCTTTAAACTGTACAGTTTTAACAAGACCTTTGTTATGCACTAATAAACAAGGCGTTATTCTTGATCTAAGCATTATAAACTAGAAAAGTTTTTTAAAATCTTCACGCCATTGTGATGGCTTTTTTCTGGATGGAACTGCACTCCGAAGATATTTTCATAATTTACAGAAGATGAAAATGTTTTACCATAAGTGGTATGTGATAAAACGTCCTCTTCTCTGTTACATTCAAAATAGTATGAGTGTAAGAAGTAAAAACCCTCACGCTCATCAACAGCGTTAAAAATAGGGCTTGCTTTGGCAACTTTTACCGAATTCCAGCCTAAATGAGGTAGTTTGGGCTTTTGACTTAGCAATGATTTATCAATTTTTTTCACCTCGCCTTTAATCCATCCCAAGCCAGGCAATTCCCCTTCTTCGCTGCGCTCGGCTAAGATCTGCATTCCGACGCAAATGCCTAATACCGGTACTTTGTTAACCAAAACTTCATGATCCAACACTTCTCTGAACCCTGATTTATCAAGCATCGAAATAGTTTCATCAAAAGCGCCAACGCCTGGTAATATAATTTTTTCTGAACCGGAAATTTGCTTAGGATCGTCAGCAACCTTATAGCCAATTTTTAAACTCTCATAGATGTTGCCTATTGCTCTTATATTACCGGAGCCATAATTTACAATTGTTATCATCGTTTTATCGACCTCTCTAAACCAATAAATTTCAAGAATCGAGCTCCCGATCTGAATATCGTTTCCTGGTTTGCGTAATCCCAATAGAACTTTTTCTCCATAGCGAAGTACCGGCGAAGTACGTCGGAGCTGATCCCTAATTTGGTTGCTATGTAATTAAACTCTTCTACAATGGTTTCGGGATTATAAGCGGGTTTCTTCAACTTTTCAAGGGCATCTTCACGACTCATTTGTTTGGTTAAAATCAAACTGGAGAATTGCACGCGACGGGTATCAAAATTAAACCTTTCAGGCAGCCAATAACCTTCATAAAACTTGGTAAAGCGAGATTCAAAATGCTTTTGAGGATAAGGTTTCCACCCGTATTCTTTCTCCAGCATCTTCAGAGCTTCTTCTTTAACATAAGTCATATGATTTAACGGCTTAACCACATTTACATTTTTAATATACTTCAAGTAAAATTTATGCCTGAAAATGGGGCTAAAAGGATAAGTCTCCATCGGAACGGTCCCAAACTGCCTAATGATATCTTTAATTTGGGCCATGTCTGTACCGTAATAAAGATATTCCATTGGGTTTCTTACGCATTCTGTAGATATGTTTCCACCGTTTAAAATGTATTTTATATTATATTTTTCGGCGAAATTGTAAAGAGTTGCAATGAATGCATGATCCTGTGGGATGTCAATATGAGGAACACCCGATTTGAAAAAGGCCAATTGGAAATCTTTCATTTCTTCCCAATTAATCACTTCCGTATAAAGATCGAGCCCTAATTTATCTACCATCACCTGGATGTTATTAACGGCTATTTCTGAATTCCAGCCGCCATCGACATGGAAAACCAGTGGCCTTAAACCAAGCTCTTTGACTGCCAGATGCAATAAATAAGAACTATCTACCCCTCCGCTCATGCCAAGAATACAGTCAAAATCTTTTCCTTGACCGTCTTTGACTATTTTTTTTACTATCTGGTCAAGTTCTTTTCTACCTTGCGCATCTGTATGCCAATTAGGTAAAACATTTTTGTAAAAGTCGTTACAATGATCGCAAACTCCGTTTTCATCAAATACAATTTGAGAGTCGGTAGTATCCATTACACAATTAGTGCAAATTCTATATTCTCTGGGTGTCGAAATTTTCATTATAAATTAACCTTGTTGTGTACCCGGATATTACAACCCTTTAGTCCAAGATACATATTTCCTATAATACTTGTGCGACTCCTTCGCGAACTTCCAGATGCTTTTTGCTGACACCTTATTTATAGATGAGCTGCCAACATGATACAGTTTTATACCCGGAAAATAAAAAGTTTTCATTTTCTTTTCGTGTAGTTGTACTGCTAGAAAAAATTCTTCGTACATCAGAAATGTGGGTGCGAATAGTTCTGAAAAGTGCTTAAAAAAAACTGGGCCTATTATATAACATGAACCATGTCCCTGATATATTTCCTGGGCATTCTCATATTCCTTTTCATCATTTCTGTCTGTAAATTTATGCGTTAACTTTGCCAACGACTGTATTGCGACTGCAAAGTTATACGATGTGTAATACAAATCATAAATTACCTCGCGAAGTGGATGGATTTTTTTTATGACATGCGGATTCTGGTGAAATCCATCTAAAGTTTCGATATCGGGCGAGATAACCGGATACTTTTCGAATATTGCCAGATTTGACAAAATTGACTTATAGAAATTATCGGGAAATAGAAGATCGTTGTTGCCAATAACCATATGAGTTATAGCGGGGAAGGCCTTCCGGAAATAATTGATCCCGAGATTTAATCCCTTAAAATATCCATGATTAATATCGCTGAAAATTACCTTTACCTGCGCATTTTGGCTTTCTATACGGGCAAGGGCTTTTTTATCCGGCTGCGCTGAATTGTTGTCTACAATTACAATTTTGTATAAATCTGAACTAACATTATCAGCAATAGATTTAACCGCAGATAAAGTATGTTCAGCGCTGTTGTAGTTTGTAAAAACGAAGCCTAAGATGATCTGTTCAGGATTGGGCATAATTTTAGTTTTTTTCAAAAATAGCATCCCTCAAGCCTCTGAAGGTTGATTTTAACTTTTCTTTTTTATAGTCTTCAATCATAATGATCTTTATAATTGATAAAAAAAAGAAGTAATTAAGTTTAAGTATAAAGTACGGGAAAGTAAGCAGGTGCTTTTTTGATAACAGGTAATGATTCCTGGCCATGTAATATCTTCTAAAAGCATTGTGATTGGATGAAGATACCTTCATCCCTAAAACCATTTTTTCAATTGGAGTACCCGGGTCATGTTTCATGCCGCACTTATTGGTAATAAGGGATACTTTGCCGTTTTTTCTAAGTTTAAGAGAGTATTCCAGGTCAACATTGTCAATAAAGTAGCTGTCTTCAAATTTGCCGACCTGCTCCCAAATAGTTACCGGGATCAGGGTTCCTGATGTTATTAGATAATCCTTTTCCCGATAAAGCAGGTCGCCGGGTGTCTGATGAAAATTTTTATTCTTGATAGCGGGGAAATTTATACCTAAAGCGCCAATTTTCTCTTTATTTTGATATGCGTTATAGGCTTCAACTAAAATGGATACTATGTTATATGTCGGCTCAGAGTCTTGATCAAACATTAAAACATGCGTATAACCCATTTTTTTTGCTTCAGCCACGCCTTGATTAAGGGCCGTCGCTATACCCAGATTTTTATGATTTTCAATAACAATAATATTTTTAGCTGCTATTGCCAGGTTAGCGCTCGTTTCGCTATTGTCAACTATCACAATTTTGCCAACCTGTATCTTGATTATGTTTATTAAATTGTAAATGCTACTATCTGCGTTATACGAGACAATTACGCAACAAATGTCATCTTTTGTAAGCATAGACTGCTGCTAGTTATTAGTTTATTGCCGAACTGCGGTCAACCTGTTGCTTTTTACCTAATATAATAAGTTCTTCGTTTTCAAGTGTTAACAGTATTTGTAGCTCGAAAAAAGCAAATATTTGCTTGAGCAGCGCAATGCTGAACACATGATGATGTAATGCCCTGAATTTTTCGTTCTCTAATGATCGTTTTTTGAAATTCTCGAAACTCCCGGCACGTTTGTCTTTATTTAGATCATGCAGTTCTAATATCTCGTCTAAATGCGTTAAATCACTTTCTTTAATATCATTGTTAAAATCTGAAAGTAAGTGATCAAAAGTGGTAGTCGGTCTTTTATGATCAAAACAATAAGTTTTATTTGGTAGAACCAAGAGTATTAAACCATCGTTTTTAACAACACGAAGCCATTCTTTTACAGCTTTCAATGGATTTGCAATATGCTCCAGGCAGTTGGATGAAATAATGAAATCATACGTTTTATCTTTAACCATAGCTAAATCCGTAGCTTCTGAAATTATTTGAATCCCGGTTTTATCACCCCAATATTTGAAACTCTTCTCAGCTGATATGCTACCTTCCCATAAAGTGTTGTTAGAAAAATTACAACCATCAAGGTTACTTACGATATTATATAAGGGTATGAAGCCATGTGGCTTAAACATACCGCTAGGGCCGCCAATTTCAATTCCGGATTTGTTAGCAAACAGTTCCTTTATATCATTATAGTTATCAATTTTTTTGGGGAATACTTTTCTCAAACCAATTTTAAAGAAATATACAACACCCTGTTCTCGAAATAAATTAATAGCTTTATTCATATATTTAAATAAAATGGTATCCTAAAAATAACTTTGTATAAAATAGAGAAAATGTAAGAAATCCGAGCGCAATAATTGTGATTACTAATCTTGCAAGCCGTTTTTCTTTACAAATATAAAAAATAAAGGGTATCAGAATAATCTCCACTACCAGTAAAAGCTCGCTTATCCGCGAACTGATCCCCGGAATATTAGCGAAGGCAACAAACACAAATAATCCCAGAATATAGATTTTTATTAACAGAATTGCATATGCATTATGTCGCAGCAAAAGTTCCCATTTCCATATAAAAATGAGCGCCACAAAACATCTGAAAATTTGAATTACGTTGAATAGATTTATTGAGGCATCCTGCTCGGCATAAAATGAATAACTGCTTATTTTTGCCTGTATAAGCCCTATCGGTAAATAATTAATTAAGCTGAATATATCAATTCTCAGGAAGTACATGATGTACGCTGCGGGCACTAATGCCAGGTACAGTTTGGTATTGATTTTATTGGGGCTGATAAAGTAAAGGGGAAATATTACTAAAGCTGAATAATGAAACAAGAAAGCGATAAACGCGAAAAGTAAAAATTTACCTAAACGTCTTTCCTGCATTGGTTTGATGCACAAGAGCAAGGCCCCAGCGGCAACACCTGCACGGATTTGTGTCATTTCGAATAGTAAAAAGTAGCTCGAAAAATATACTAGCAGGGTTAAAAATTTTAATTCTGTTAGCTGCCTGATGGCGATAAGCTTTAAAGTACCGCCAAGTAAAGCGTAAAAAAGAAAAATAAAGAATACGTTGTTGAAGATATATTTTACAGCATAAGATAGCGCCATGAAGGACGGCTCGACAATTAAAATTTGCCCGTTGGTAATTGTGTCATAATACTCGATATAACCTTTATAATCATTATCAATTCCTTCTGCCCGAAAAGCTGCAAAAATGATAAGTGTTATACCGAACAAATAATAAATAACTTTACTTTGATCTTTTCTGTCAATCAAGGCATAAGAAAGTAACAACAAGAATACTAGATAAAACGGTATCACTGTTTTCTGTTATAATTTAAATATATACCATTGACGAACATGAGCCACCTTTTGCGAATTTTGGCATTAAAAGAATTTTTATACTCATGCCGGATTATCATTTCTGAGTTGCGAACGGAAATCCCTCTGTCAAAAAAGGTGCATACTTTCAGTTGATACTTCCAGATCAGATAGGTTAAACTTAATTGATCTCTCTCGCTATACTTATGGTACAGGTCCCACCACTCTGCGTTTATTTTCTTTAATTTTTCGTCATTGTGCTTTCGTAAAAGTACGCCATTTTCATAAAGTCCATAATTTTCAGGGAAATTCTGTTTTTTTAAATGGTTTATCAGCTGACGAATTTTCCAATGATGATCTTTCCCACCCCGTATACAAGCATATGCTTCTTCGTAGATACATTGGCGAAATGGATGATGTATCAGGGTTAAAACCTCATTGTCATTAATCAACTGGTTAATTCTCTGTTCAAACCCTGCACTAACGATCTCTATATTCGCATCAATCCATAAACTATACTCATATTCTTGCAGAAAAAGGTGTGGCTGTAATTTAACAACTCTCGACCGTCTTCTTCGATCCTTCAAATCTGAAGGAATAGGTTTTATTTTCCAAACATCATTATCCGGAGTCGAAACAGCATCATCTGAAAAACAGATATAATCCCATCCTTCAAATATATATGCAGGATTTTTTATGGTTGCACCTTTACCTGCTAAAGAGGTATAAACAACTCGCTTATTCATAAATTAAGTTTAGCTAATTGCTGATCTTCTGAAGAATAATTCCAAAACCAGTATACCCCATAATCTTTCACCATGGTCGAATTTGCCTTCTAAATGTTCATTCCAGAACAGGAGAACCTCTTCTTTTTTCCAGAATTCTGATTGTAAGCTTATCCCGTTAAGTATTTCATTAGCCCATTGCCGCAAATCTGTTTTTAACCATTCAGAGATCGGGATTGCAAAGCCTTGCTTCGGCCTGTCAACAAGTTCTTTAGGAACGTATTTGTATAAAACATCTTTCAGGATTCTTTTGGTAACATTATCTTGAAACTTAAAGGACTTAGGCAGCTTAGATACAAACTCTACTACTCTGTGATCTACAAAAGGTGCTCTCGATTCAAGACTTACCGCCATGGTTGCTCGATCAACCTTCACTAAAATATCTTCGGGTAGGTATTTCAACGCGTCATAATAACCCGCATAATCAAAGTCTGCATTCCGTTGATTATCGGCTTCCAAAATCTCTTCGGCAGATTTAACGGGTACGTTAAACCCCCTAAATTTATTTTTCCAATATTGATTGAGTTCGTAACTGTTTTTCTGGCCTAATGCCCCTAAAAAACTAGATATGCGTTTATATTTGTTATTTCTTTTAAGTCCCGGAGAAAGTTTTCCAAGCGTATTGACTACCAGTGGCAACGGCGTATAGTTTAAAAACTTAAACCGTTTAAATTTGTCATATAAATTGTAATGCGCATAACCATACAGAAATTCGTCGGCTCCATCACCACTAATCGAAACGGTTACATATTCTCTTGCAAGCTTTGATACATAGTATGTTGGTATTTGAGAACTATCCGCAAATGGCTCGTCCCATAAACTTAGAATTTTTTCGAGATCATGCTTTATTTGGCTAATATCAAGGTATTTATCTACATGAACAGACTCAATATGTTCGGCAACTGCCCGGGCATTTATAGCCTCATTAATTCCAGGTTTTGGCATGCCGATGGAAAAAGTTCTTAAATCATTTTTTACATGCTTTTTCATTACCGCGCACACTACAGACGAGTCTATACCACCAGACAGAAAGGCGCCGATGGGTACATCAGATATCGATTGCTGTTTGATTGTTTTTACCAGGATATTTTCCAGGTCCTGTACAGCTTGCTCATAAGAACCTTGGTATTTGTTAAGTTTTTCCTTTTTAACAACATCCGTAAGTCGCCAGTAATATTTGATTTTTGGTTGGGCACTTTGCTGTAATTGTTCAAAACCAAATGTTACTAAAGATCCTGGCGGAACTTTATAAAAATTTGTATATATAGATTTTAATCCGGGAACAAAACCGTTTTTCAAAAACTCGACAGCTACCTTATAATCTATCTTATTTTCAAAGTGAGAATGTTGCTTTATCGCATTTAATTCGGATCCAAACAAGAGCGTACCTTGCTGATAGCCGTAATGAAGCGGCTTTTCGCCTATACGGTCACGAACGAGGGTGAGTTTTTTTTCTACGTTATCCCACAGGGCAAAAGCAAACATGCCTGCTGTTTTTTTTACCGTCTCTTCCAGTCCCCACAATTCGATTCCGGCCAGTAATACCTCAGTATCGTTGCCCGATACCCATTGATGATCTGTACCGGCGCTAATAAGTTCTGCCTTTATATCAAGGTAATTGTAGATTTCGCCATTATAAATTAGCGCATACCGGCCGTCCCTGCTTATCATCGGCTGCGATCCATTATCAGAGGTATCAATGATAGACAACCTGACATGACCTAAATTGATAATTGTATTATCAATAACATTAGTATATATGCCTTGTGAATCAGGCCCTCTGTGGCGCATATTGAATAACATCCTGTTGAGGTCATTATCATTCCCGATATACTTATTTCCTATAAACCCAACTATGCCGCACATTACAATTTAATTTTTTTGAATGTTACTATATAGATAATGTATGCAAACCAAGACTTTAAATCTCTAAAATAAGGCAATATATCGTAATTTAACCTAAGCACTGCACGATTGTCGCGTAGTATTCGCATATATCTTGCTAATGCAATTACTGAATGCTCAGGATATTTTGCAACAATGATCGAGCAAGTATTTAAATGATCGATCAGATTTTGTTTAAATCTGGGGTTATCTTCATTTGTAGAATTTTTCGAATGACGCCTGTATGTGCCGAGAACATCATCAAGGTATCTTATCTGCCCGCCATTAATAAGACATTCGATATAATATAACCAGTCTGAAGCTATAGGTATAGTTGTATTGAATCCGCTTTTGGGAGCACTTTCTGCCCTCACCATGCTTGATACAGCTCCATTGAACGAACCATATTTAATGAGTTTTCTTACTTCGCCTTCATGTGTGTTATAGCGCTTGTTGAAAAGTCCGGCAACTTTACCGATGTCTGAATCGTAAATTTGCAACTGATGGTATGAAATGTTGCAATCCGGATGTGCTTCCATAAACGCTACTTGTCTAGATAATTTGCCCGCAAGCATCACATCATCACCGCCTATCCAGGCAATATATTTACCAGAACAAGCGTAATGTGCCAGATTATGGTTTGCTGTAATTCCCTGGTTGCTTTCTGCAAATTTTAATATGAAAATTTCAGGGTTTTTGGATTGATATTCAGTTAGAATTTCGCGAGTTCCGTCGGTAGAAAAATCATCGGCAACCACAATTTCTATATTAGGATAGTCCTGACCCAGAATAGAATCCAGACATTCATTTATAAAATTGATTTGGTTATAGGTAACAACTGCTACGGATACCAGCGGGTATGTATTCATTTTGTAAGTCTTCTTTTTAACAGGCCCAGATACGTTATTACCATTGAGTACATCTTACTTATTGAAAAATTAAGTATAAATGATGCCATATACAATCTGAAGCCTTCCGAAAGTTTTTTATCGACTGCAGCACTTTGGCCTTGCAGGAAAAAAAGATTTGAGAGGGTTTTTAATCTGTAATTTTCGGGTACTAATTTACAAGCTATTTCAACCCTCATCGGTAATGTGTACCAATAGTTTTTATGGGTATTATTATCATGGATCCGATAGTAGAAGAGATATTCATCGAGATACAAAATATTGAACTGTTGGTAAGCGTTAATCATAAAAGCCCAATCATCAGATTTGTATTCTTTCCTTATCCAAAGCAAACTTAAAAATATATCCCTTTTGAATAATCCCGATTGCACCAGAGGAGCGTTCCAATCATATTGATAAAGATAGTTAAGTATCTTAGAACGATCTGACGACAGGAACACCGGGTCGATAGTTAGCGGCTTGGTTGTATTGCAATTAAATTGGTATCCGTTCGAACATATCCCATCGCCTTGCTTTTCCAATAGTACACCAAGCTGCCGCTCGATCTTATTTTCTACTATGTAATCATCTGCAGAAAAAATGGAAATAAATTCGCCTTGCGCAACATTCAGGGCATTAATGAGTGTATTATTTAAGCCAATATTTGTTGCATTGGGTATATATCTGAATTTATAGGTTTCTTGTATAGCTTTTATTACTTTGTCTGAATTGTCTTTCGAACAATCATCAGTGACAATGAGTTCTACGTTCTTGTAGGTTTGTTGATATACAGATTTGATAGCTTGCTCCAGATAGTCTTCATGATTGTATGAGATAACGATAATGGATACTAACGGATTCATATAAATTTGAGATTAAGCTGCTTTCTAATAAACACAACAATAAATACAAAATATATTAAGCTACTGCAAAGGTAAGCTACAAAAATCCCAGCTAAGTGCATTTTAATTACAAACAAATAAGCAAGGCTAATATTCAACGCCGTAAAGAAATTATCAGTAAGTATAAGTCTCTTGGTCATCGCCCTCGCGTACATGGTATATGCAAATATCCAGCTCGAGATTTTGATCAAGTCTCCTACTAACTGGAATTTAAAATACTCTTGAAGCGGCAGGAACTGTTTCGTAAATAGTAATAAAATTATCTCTGTTCTAAATATAAATATCAGGATCAATATGGTTCCTATTAGCGGGAGCAAGATCTTGTTGGCCCTGATCAGCTCTTTCCATAATAATTTCGAATCTGAGATTGCAGCCAATGCTGGTAAAAAGTAGACCTGTATACTGGTTGTTATTAGTAGCATATAAGCGTTGGATAACTTTGTTAATGAATCCCATAAGCCAGCTTCTGTAATAGATAATCTTTTTATAATTAAACTCCGAAGAATGATTTGACCTAAAGCGCCAACTACGGCATTATTAATTGCCATTAATGAAAACGCCGAAAGCTTTTTTAAGATGGAATAATCAAACTTGGTAAATAAAAATTTAAAAGAGAACCAGCTTTTTTTGTATACAAAACTATATGATATAAAGAATAACAGGGCAGGGGTGGTCACCAATGCGTATAATGCACCTTTAAATCCCCATATTTTTACAAATACCAGTACTAAAAAAAGATTAAAAAGGCTGTTTAAAATAGTGATATAGATATACTGTTTGTATTGTTGCAAGCCATTTATAACAGCAACAATTGTAGTATTTATAGCAAATAGTAAAACGGTAAGGCCGGCGATCAGCACAACTTCGCTGTAGTTACTATTAGCTAGAAAATAACGATTGATTGCTTTGAAAAAGAGCAGCGTTAGCAGGCCAACCCCAGCCGAAGTATAAAAAACAAGCTTTAGTGAGTTATCGATAACTTTTTGCTGCTCAACTTCATTATCATAGTTTTCTGCTATATATTTGGTGACGCCGATAGAAATACCTGCGCTTCCCAAAGATTGAATTATCCCCGATATATTAGTGAGCTGCCCTAAGATGGCAACCCCTGCCGGGCCAATAGTCACTGCGAGAACTTTTGATATTATAAACTGGCTTACAGTTTTAATAAAGTAAGATACACTAGACCAAGAGGTGATCCGAACAAGGTCATGTAAAAAAACTTTCCTTATTTTCTTTAACACGATTAAAATTTATTGATGAGCTCAACAACAGTCGACACTGCTTCCAAATCCAGTACAGGGCTTATTGGCAAACTTAAAATCTCGTCATGGATGGTATTGGTAGTCGGATAATCTAGACTGTTTAACTTTTGATAAGCCCGTTGTTTGTTTGGCGGAATTGGATAATGAATTATTGTTTCTACTTGGTTGGCAGCAAGGTATTCTTTAAGTTGATCTCTTTCTTTAGTTCTTACTACAAACAAGTGCCAAACGTGATTCTTTGCATCAATTGGCAATTGGGGTAACTTAATTTTGCTGTTTTGTATACCCTTAGTATATGCTTCGGCAATTTTTCGGCGATGATCGTTATCATTATCCAGGTGATCCAATTTCACCGACAATAATCCGGCTTGTAATTCATCCAGCCTGGAATTTACCCCCTGATAGATGTTTACGTACTTTTCTTTAGATCCATAATTTCCCAGTGTTCTGATTACAGCGGCCAGGTCATCATCGTTAGTAGTTACCGCACCGGCATCGCCCAAAGCACCCAAGTTTTTTCCGGGATAATAGCTAAAGCCCGCAGCATCACCAAGGCCTCCTGTTCTTACACCGTTAAGCTCAGCGCCATGTGCCTGTGCCGCATCTTCAATTATCTTTAAATCGTATTTAGCTGCTAAACTTTTGATAGCATCCATATCGCAAACGCGGCCATATAGATGCACAGGTAAAATTGCTTTGGTTTTATCAGTGATCTTCTCTTCGATAGCGGCTGGATCAATATTATAAGTTGAAATTGTTGGCTCCACCAATACCGGGACCAGATTATTTGAAGAGATTGCAAGCAAGGTAGCTATATAGGTATTGGCCGGCACAATAATTTCGTCTCCATCATTAAAAAGCCCTAACTCTTTATAAGCTCTTATGATTAGTACAAGTGCGTCTAAACCGTTTGCAACCCCAATAGCATGTTTTACATTACAGTAGTCAGCAAATTTTTTTTCAAAACTTTTTACCTCAGCGCCCAGCAGATACCATCCAGAGTCGATAACTCTTTTAAAGACGTTTAAATATTCGGCTTCAAACCTTTTATTAATGGTTTTTAAGTCTAGAAATTTTATCATAAAAACTTTTAAGAATATACTGTAATTTAATTGTTGTTGTATTGCTTAGGTTAAGCAGACAAAGTTGGGTGAAATAATTTGAATTGCTTAATTTTTTTAATTTTTACTATTTGGCATAGGTATTTAGTGTAGTAACCGTAAGTTTTGTCACATCTTCTACAATCAGATCTGGATTATACTGCTTTAAATGTTCTTTGGATAAAAAACCAGATAAAACCGCCGCCGTATTTATTCCTAACGCTTTGCCTGTTTGAATATCTTTACCGGTATCCCCAATAAACCAATCTTGGGGCGAGACCTTAAAGTTTTCTATGATTAGTTCGGCTTTTTCCTTTTGCTGATTGGTAACCAGAATTTTGTCAAATAATAATTGCCAGCCAAAACGTTTTATTTGCTGTTCCGCAATCTCATTGAACTGCCGCGCGGTCACTACTATTAAAGTGTTGTCATCTTTTAAAGTTTGCAGATATTCAGTTACAGATTGAAATGGTTTATCATATTCAATCCATTGCTGTAGTTCTATATTAGCCATCCAATTATCCACAAACAATGCAATTTGATCTTCGGAGTATTGAAAATGATTTGCTAGTATATGCGGGTGGCCTAATTTATTTCGTTTAAATTGCCAGTACTCTTCAAAAGTTAGCTTAGATTGTGGTACCAAATATTGAAAGAGGTGATATAACCGCGGCATCGAATCAACTAACGTTCCGTCTAAATCAAAGAAAATATTCACTTTAAAGTTTACTTAAGTAATCCCACTCCAACTTGAGGCCCTCATCTAAGGCTATTTCTTTTGCAAGCAGATATTTTAACAACTTAGAATTATCAAAAATCAGATCTCTGCCGGCATTGGTGGTTTCGATATGATCTATTGCTAAAGTTGAGTTGGTTATTTCTAAAATCTTATGCAACAAGTTATTAATTGAAATTTTAGTTCCGCCGACAATATTGATGACGCCAACGTCGGTTGCTAAGGTTAATGACTTGACTATTGCTGTAACAACATCCGCAATATAAATAAAAGACCTGAATTCGGTGCCGGGGCCGAATATCTGCAAGTGTTGGTTATGCAATACCTTTTGAAAAGCAACCGGAATTATCTTTTGGTAGGCTTCTTCACCAGGTCCATAAACATGCCCTATCCTTAAAATGACAGACTCCAGATTTTTGCTATTTGCCCATGAGGTAATCATACGTTCGCAATAAAGCTTGGAAGCGCCATAAAGAGAGGCCGGATTGGTTGCCGTGTCTTCAGTTATCACATCAGCAACATCGTAAACATCTAAGGTACTTAAATAAACAATTTTCTTTAGCGAAGGAAAATTGCATGATAGCAGTTTTTCTGTGTTATAGATATTGGAGTTCGATTTTATCAAGTCATCCGCTTCTTTTCCGCTCTTTGGCGTAAAAGCACCTCCGTGAATAATGGTAGTGACCTTGCTAAAATCTGACTTATTATCATCTAATTGGTAGTTATTATGTAAAATGTAGTTAGCGTCAGCAATTGGTTTAGAAGTTAAGGCCACAACATTTTGATGCCCATATTCGTGTATCAGAGCTTTTAATAGATGCGTTCCTACAAAGCCTGAGGCGCCGGTCAACAGTTTCATTACAGGTTCTCTATCTCTTTGGTTAATGCTTCGCTATCCATTAATCGCGGCTGGGTGTCCATGCCTCGTAACCAAAGCAAGCCGTCTTTGAGCGGATTGATTTTTTTTTCTAGCTTTGGAAGCTCGTTGTATAATGCAATGTCTTTAAATATCTCAGGCATATTTAAACCCGCTTCGGTAAAAAATAAAACGGTAGTAAAAAACCTGGAGATATTTATTTCAGTTGGATTTGGTATGCCTTGCTTATCATAGGTCATATCTACCCCAAAAATTCCATGTGGTTTTTTTGCTACCGCTTTAATGGTATCTAAAGCTACTTTTGTTACAAGGTCGTCAGAATGGGTTTGGCCAACCTTGGTTACGCCGGTCACTCCAGAAACGCTGCGGTTGCCATGTGTCCAGCCTTTTCTTATTCGGGTTTGAGCAACAACTAATTCGCCTTGGTGCCATATTGAAAGCCAGGTTACAGAATCGGCAGTAAGCATTTCGGCTGCCACAAAATCGCCCCATCCGTCGTATCTTTCTATCCAGCTTTTGGCAAATTCAAAGTTGTTTGTAGGCAACGACCCTTTGCCGGCAGCACCAATTGACGAGGCCCGCAGCCAGATCTTTCCGTTTTCATCACCTAGCTTTGCAAAGGCATTTTTAAGGTCCGATTCATCATTAATCATAAGGTTTTCAGGAACTTTTACGCCAGCTTCTTTACATTTTAAATAAGTTTTATACTTAAAAACGCAAGTGTCAATCACGTCATGATCTGGCATGAAAACTTTGGTACCCAATGCATGGATCTTGTCTCTTAATTGAGATGCATAAAAAATTTCAAGATCATTTTGAAAGTGTATCAAGTCCGGACGTTCTGATTTCAAGATTTTGAATAAGGCATTTTCGTACTGATCACTGTCGGCATAAGGAACGTAAAATTTTTTTTCGGCAGCGGATAAAACCAAATCGGTCGGTTCGCTACCCATACCAATCACGGTCTCTTTTTTTGTCGATCTTTGTAAAGATTTAATAACACCTTCTGACGGTGCTCCGCCTGCCCCGGCTATCAAAATTTTCATCTGTCAAAATATTTGTTAAATTCGTTGTAATCTCTGAAATAATCATCCTCGCTGTACTCTAACGAGGCTAGTACCAAGCAAATAGCGCAAGATGAAAAGTTATGAATCTCGCGCCACATTCCCGGCAATACGTGTAAGCCTATAAAGGGTCTATTTAACGTAAAGGTTTTTTTTTCAATTCCATCATTAAGCGTTATATCAAAACTTCCGCTCGCAGCAATAATTATCTGCTCAAGCTCTTTGTGTCCATGCGCTCCTCTTTCTTCTCCGGCCGGAATATCATATAAGTAATAAACCCTCTTTATATCAAAAGGTATGTCCCTGCTATTTTCGATTGGCGTAATATTTCCGGCCAAATTATGTATTTTCGGTAGCTGGATTAATTTACAATCATTAACAAAGTGTTTTCTAACCATGCTTTGCCTTTTTGAATTCGTCAAAATCTCTGATGTATTCATTCTCAGAATAAAATTCATTAGTGGCTATAAAAGCTAAAGAATTTGTAGAGAAGTTTTCCATATGCCGCCATATCATTTTTGGCACTATCAGGGCATTGTATGATCTGTTTAGCGCGTAACGCTCTTCATGCTTTCCATTGTTTAAAACTACATCGAAGCTTCCCGAAAGGGCAATGATTACTTCTTGCAATGTCTTATAAGCATGCCCGCCCCTGATTTCGCCACCAGGCACATCATATATCCAATATACACGTTTGATATCAAATGGAATCTGAGCTTTGTTTTCAAAGAAAGACAAATTGCCTCTCTGATCCACAATGCGTGGTAACTTTGTTAAGATTATTTGGTCATCCATTATTGCAACGTTTAGGGATTAAGCTTCGATCATTTGAGTTCATGCTTTAATCTTGGTTATAATATTGCTTTTAATACTATTATGATAGATGTCAATAAACCAAACACCATTCCAAATATCACCGCAGACTTACCCTTTCCTAACCTGTCTTTTTCCAGCGGATAAACCGGACTGTCTATTACTTGTATAAGGGGCGTTTCTTTCCTAACGGTTACTTTTGCCAGTTCAAGATTTTTGACTAATTCAGAAAGAATGACTTTATTGGCTTCTGCCTGCATCTGCGACTTTTGAATCGGCGTACGTAAAGACTGTCTAGTATTGTTTAAATTAGGGGTTATATCGATTGTAAATGCTGCGGTTTCAATGGCTCCATACAATACCTTCTTTACAGAATCGGCCTGATGCTGAAGAATAAACAGGTTGGCGTTTGATTTTTTGGTTTTAGTCTGTATAAAAAAGTTGTTAACAGTTTCAACTATGGTATTGTTAAACTCTTTAGAAAATACTTCATCTTTTGACTTCACCAGAACCTGTATGATACCCAGTTTCTTATCGGGTTTGTTTACAGTAAGGTAATTTTTATTGATGTCGTCAACGATATTTGATATAATGCTATCTTGAACCCGGCTTGTTGAACTTGAATCGGAAGGCTTGAATTTAAGTTTAGAAAGTACCATATCGCCTGCCCATAACTTTCTCCTGTCGGTGATATCTAGATAGCGGTCAATTAATAGGACGTTTTTTCCTCCGATTTTTACGGGCGTCAAAAGTGCTTTTTCAATCATTGTTCGGGATTTATAAAGCTCTAAAAGATTATCGCCCTGAAAAATGCCGCCTCCGCCTGTCCCGTTTAAATCAATACCGACTGCAGAAGCTAAGCCAGCGTACTGTCCTAAAGAGTTGCCGCCACTGCCCGTATCTTCTAAAACAAATGTACATTTAGATACATAAAATGTTCCTCTGTATATTGAGTAAACAATACCAATCCCTCCTCCGATAATACCTATAAATAAAACTGTTTTCCACTTTTTTAACAGGTGAAAAAATAATATTTTGCTGTTATAACCCAAGTCTTTTATCGATATCTCATCACCCAGGCGAAGTGTGATGAGATTTTTTTGGTTGTGGCTATTTTCGTTTTGTGGTGCACTCATGGATTTTTACAGATGCTGGGCCGATAGATTGTGAATTTACCTGGCGAATCAGGTTGTACAGGCTATCTTCCAAAGCACGGCAAATATAAAAAATTCTACTACAAAAGGTGTATTATTACCTTTTTGCCTCTGTGTTAAATGCTCCGCTAAAATCGAAGTTTTGTCAGTTATAGCATAATTATTAAATAGCAGCCATAAAATTCCAAAAAGCGCTTAACTTTGAAGAGATTTTATAAGTGGGAAGTGCCCTTAATTAATAACATCTTGTCAAGCAGCTTCTATGTAGATTTAAATTGTCTTGCTTTTTGTGTAATGTCTGAAAATAATATAAACATTGTGCCTGGCGGCATGAGATCCTAATATACTTACAGAATGCGATCAATAGAATAAAAAAAATATAGTCAATAAATAGCTGAAATTAAAATAGCTAAACAAAAGTATAAATATACCTATAAGCAGATATGCAAGATAACTTTAATAATAAAATAGCAATAATTGGGCTAGGCTACGTCGGTTTACCATTGGCATTAGAATTTAGCAGGAAATACCATGTAGTAGGATTAGATATTAACGAAAAAAGAATTTCAGAATTAAATGACGGTAATGATTCTACTTTAGAAACAACTAAAGAAGATCTGTTTGAGGTTTTAAACAATGGGCTTTCTCTTACCAGTAAGGTTGGTGATCTAAAAGATTGTTCTGTCTATATAGTTACAGTGCCTACACCTATAGATGAACATAATGCACCTGATTTAACTCCGCTGATCAAAGCTACACAAAGTGTTGCCGGCGTTTTGGATATCGGTGATATTGTTATATATGAATCTACCGTATACCCTGGTTGTACAGAAGAGGTTTGCGTACCAATCTTAGAATCGATATCGGGACTCGTATTTAACAGGGACTTCTTTTGCGGGTATTCACCAGAACGTATTAATCCAGGCGATAAAGAGCATACGCTGTCAAAAATAAAAAAAGTGACTTCGGGCTCAAATCCGGAAATTGCAAAAAAAATTGACCAGTTGTATGCATCAATTATAACAGCGGGCACTCACTTGGCACCGTCTATCAAAGTAGCCGAAGCGGCAAAAGTAATAGAGAATGCTCAAAGAGATATTAATATAGCTTTTGTAAATGAACTTGCCAAGATATTTAATCTTTTAAATATCGATACCAAAGATGTACTTGATGCTGCAGGGACAAAATGGAACTTTTTACGCTTTAGACCAGGATTGGTAGGAGGGCATTGCATCGGTGTGGATCCATATTACCTTGCACAAAAAGCCCAAACAGTGGGATATCACCCAGAAATAATCCTCGCAGGACGCAGAGTTAATGACGGTATGAGTACGTATATCGCCGATCAGCTAATTAAGTTAATGTTAAAAAAAAGGATTACAATTCAAGAAGCGGATATTTTGGTGCTTGGTGTAACTTTTAAAGAAAATTGCCCTGATATACGGAATACTAAAATTGTCGACATTATAAAGGAACTAAGCTCTTATAATGCCAATGTTTCTGTATATGATTCATGGGCATCTCCTTTTGAGGTAGCACGAGAGTATGGCATCACATCGACAAAGGTGTTGCCCGCGGGCAAAAAGTATGATGCTATATTACTTGCTGTTGGCCACTACGATTTTACTGAAATTAACTTGAAATCTTTATTAAAAGATCAAAGTGTTCTATATGATGTTAAAGGATTTTTAAATAAAGATATCGTAGATGCCAGATTATAATCTTAAAACAATTCTAGTATTTAGGAAATATAGTCTGACATAATTGCAAATTCAAGTTACCATAAGTGACATGTATTCAACATAATATCGTGATCGCGATTTATCAAACAGGTCTTTTTTAATCACAGGCGGGTGCCGGCTTCATAGGGTCTAACCTAGTAGAGTCCCTGCCTAATACCGAGCGGACAAGATCAGAGTGTTAGACAATTTTTCAACAGGTACAAGGAAAACTTATCGGCTCTTTTTATTAACTCTGCCCGTGAAATAATTGAAGGAGATATCCACGATCTTGAAACCTGTAAAAAAATCATGCGAGGGGAATAGATTACATAAGTCATCAGGCAGCGCTTGGATCAGTGTCAAGATTTATCAATGATCCTATTACCACCAATGACGTGAATGTTTCAGGGTTTTTAAATATGCTGCGCGCCATTAAAAAAATCCTGGCGTTGAAAATTCGTATATGCAACGTCTTCGACTTACAGCGATAGTTCGCAATTACACCGAAGAGGATATTATTGGAAAGCCATTATCGCCTTATGTTATAACTAAATATGTAAACGGACTATATGCTGATGTTTTGCTGAAATTTATAATATAAACACTTTAGCGTTAAGAAATTTTAATGTTTTTGGTCCCAAGCAAAGCCCCATGCTATTTATGCAGTTATTATACCGTTATTTATTAAAGCTATTTTAATGATGAATAGCCGTTCATAAACGGTGACAGGAAGCAAACCCGCGATTTTACTTTTATTGAGAATGTAGTGCAGGCAAACATTAAAGCCATGTTGACAACTGATGAAGCTGCTTTGAATCAAGTCTATAATATTGCTGCAGGCAGCGGGACGTCCATGGAAAAAGCCTTTGAAATATTGACTGAAATTAATAATAAGATATAGCTCCTATTTACAGAATAAAAGATAAGGAGATGTACTCAATAGTTTGGCATACATTAGTAAAGCCTAAAACTTCTTGGTTATCAACCTCACAGTAGCTTTAATGATGGTTTGCATATGGGTAGCATAAATCACAATAAGGCGCATACCCCGTTAACCCTAAAGTGATATCTCATATAAAGCCAGTGCTTTAGCAAATGGAGTAAAAGATGATTTTATTGCCGGAGCAAATAGTAGTTTAAATTTAAGCTTGCCTTAAATTATTTCGAATAAATGATATTTAATATACTATCACCAACTATCGGACGATAGTGGCTGCTTTCAAAGTAGTTGTATTTGGAAGCTGTAAAAGTGTTTTTTCCGGAGAAATCGTAAAGATGTGGTCCAAATAAATTTTTTAAAAAGCTTAGGTCTTTGTTGTTAAACTTTATTTGATCGTACAGAGGGCTTAAAACAATTTTATATTGGGTTTTATTTTTATCCAATAAGTTCTTTATTTTCTTTAAGAAAACTTGATACTCTTCATTTATTCGCAATGTTCTATCTATAGTTTCATCCTTTCTTTCATAAAATACATCTTTTCTGTCTAAATAGTATTTAGCGGGATTATTATTTATTTCACTTTCTTGATCTAGAATTCTAACTTTATTAGTAACAGTATCATAAAGTATCTTACGATTCTCTATAAACCCTTTCATATAAGGTTGATACTTACCTGTAATTAGATAACTATAAAAAGGATACAGGAATTTAGGTTCCAGATAAGATTTGAAAAAAACACTCTGAAATACTAATGCACTTTCACCTGAAAGGTTAGGATCTTTAATAAACAGATGCCCTTCGGGATTTTTAGAATAGCTAAAAGAAACGTCATGACATAAAACTATCAATACATTGCGTATGTCAATATGTAGGGAATCGAGGTACTTTAATTTAATATAGATACCATAAACCGATTCACCTGAAGCATCAAATATAAACGGTGAAGCATCCGGTGATAAATGTTTACGCCAAGCTTCAGGAGTATAAGCAAGCGTTCTTGAGCTTCCAAATATGAAGGAGTTATAATGATATTTGTTGTGTTTTTTTATGAATGTTTCTGTTGATATAACATCTCTGTTGGGTATCACATAGGAGTATGAGTAATCATTATATGACCTTAAGACCTTAAACGGATCCAGATACAAGTAACTAATAAATAGAGCTAATAGTGGCAGCCCACCGATTAATAGAAAACGGTAAAACGTTAGTAAAAATCTTTTCATTTAGAATTGGAAATAAATAAACTGTTGTTCTGCCCCTCCCCAGTGCATTATGGCTAATATCAGAGAATAATAGAATAGCCATCTTTTCGGCCTACTCCAAGTTGAGCCTAACTTTGCGATAGCATATTCATTTTCCCGGCCCCTCCATTCAATTACCAATAAAAAACCAATGAACAACATGATTAATTTTAGAGAAAGCCCCGTAGTTGGTAAAAGTGGTACTGTAAATAGCGAATGCGAAAATATAGTGAAAATATACGATACCGCCGTACTAACGTTAGGAGATCTAAACACGATCCAAGCAAAAACAGTTAAAGTAAATGTTATTAATATGGCTATAAACTCCTTCAAAGTTGGTAAACTTTTTCCTTTTGCAACGATGTCAACAAAGGTTCTATTACTCTTAAGGAGCACAGATGGTAAAATATAAAGGGCATTCATAGCTCCCCAAAGTATGAACGTCCAGTTTGCGCCATGCCAAAATCCGCTAAGTATAAATATTACAAAAACGTTCCTTATTTTTTTCCAAGTATTAACTTTACTACCACCTAGAGGTATATAGACGTAATCTTTGAACCAAGAAGATAGTGAAATATGCCACCGTCTCCAAAATTCTGCTATATTTCTGGAGAAATAAGGATAAGAAAAGTTTCTTAACAAATTAATACCGAATAGCTTAGCTACACCTAAGGCGATGTCCGAATAACCGGAGAAATCACCATAGATTTGAAAGGTGAATAACAATCCGCCTAATAAATAACTACTACCAGTTAGAGTTGCGTGCGAGTCAAATATGCTATTAACGATTGTAGCACAGTTATCAGCAATGAGTATTTTTTTGAACAACCCCCACAAAATTTGCCTAAGTCCATCAACAGCTTCTCTATAATTAAAATGTCTTTTAACTTTTAATTGTGGTAATAAATGTGTTGCTCTTTCAATGGGGCCGGCAACTAAGAGAGGGAAAAAACTCACAAATAACGAATAATCGATAAAATTACGTTCTGCTTTTATTCTATTTTTGTAAACATCAACAATATACGAAAGCCCATGGAATGTATAAAAAGATATGCCAACCGGCAATATGATTTTTAAAGTCCAAGGATTTAATTCAAGGCCTACCTGTTTAGTCAATTCTGCAAAAGATCCAATAAAAAAGTTGTAATATTTGAAAAATACTAAAAAACCAAGATTTATGATTATACTTAGGAAAAACCACATCCTCCTTACTGTTTTATTTGGGGAGGTCGTAATTTTTATCCCTGTATAAAAGTCTAACAATGTTGAGAAAATCAAGAGGAATAAAAAACGCCAGTCCCAACATGCATAAAAGAAATAACTCGATATAAGTAATAATATATTTTGAGAAAAGCGGCTTTTACTTGTGATAAACCAGTAAAAAAAGAAAATTATAGGCAAAAATATTGCAAAACTTACAGAGTTAAAAAGCATCTTTCGTGATTTTGTGCAAATATATGGTTTTTATTAAACACTCATATTTTCGAAACTGGTCTAGGTTCTCAACTCTAAATTAATAATAAATTACCTTCTTACCTTAGCAGTTCTAAAGTTAATCCTTTCATCTTAAACAGAATTTGGGCAGGGGTTGCTCTGTCCTCCTGCCCTCCAACTTTGAGCCATGGCATTCAAGGGAATACAAATTTAGGCTCTGCCTTTTGTTTTAAACCCCAAAGAAGGATTTGAGAACTGTGGCGACGACTACGAGAAATATACAACTGCCAAACCAACTACTTGCAACCTTGCCGGTATCATGTTCGCCGTCATTCCATTTTTTGTAGACTTTCACTGCGCCGACCAGGCCGACTATCGCACCGATGGCATACATCAGATTCGTTCCGGTGCTGAAGTAGCTCTTAACTTGGTAGTGGCTTCGTTAATACCGGCGTTCCCATCCTGGGCAAGGCAGGTGAAGGCGAAAGTACTGCGCCGATGGTCAGGTTAACTTTTTCATACGCTGATTTTTTGATTGGTTGGCCATTCGTCGGCACCAACTGTGAATGGTAAAACGAGTTGGGATACAGGGATGACAGGTCGAGATGATCGTTCTCATACCTCATGATCAGGATTTTGAGCAGGGACAGGAACTCGCATTTGGAGTCGGCGGCATCGGCCAAGGTTTGTGCCTCGGCGAGAAAGTCGTCGGCCGGGCCTTTGGGAATCGTCGCTTCGCTAACATCATCTGGTGTGCTAATGCTAAACACCAGTTCGTCGCCTTGAACGGCGGTTCCTTCATCGGGTTTGATGGCACCGATCACGCGTGAGCTGGCAGCCGCCGGCATGGGGCAGGCTGCTGTGGATTTATTGAATTTAACAAGATTAAAGCGCAGGGCGACGTAAGCGTACCAGGCTGCTGCGATCAAGATAACGGCAGTAACGTATTGCTGCCAGGAGAGATGGCGTGTAACATAAGTTTTCGTTTTTACTGAAAGCAAAGTTGTGCTGACAGGAAAGAGAAATACCACCCTTGCCCATCAGGTAGGATTTGAATTAAATTCAGTTGATGTACTTTGGATAATCATTTCTGCTTTTTTATCAGTTTTCCGGGTTATTGCTATTTACAGTACATGTGAAAAAGCTGGCTTGTCGCCAAGTTTGCTGCCGGTACGCATTTCCGCATAGATCTTGGCGCCTCGCTGGATAAAATGTCAAAACTATACAAGGTAGGTGCACGAGTTAGCCTGAACAGTTTAGTTTCTTCTGTAAATTTAACCAAAACCTTGTCGTGCTGAATTGGCGACCGATCAAAAAAAATCGGACTAGGCTCTGTAATCCAACAGAGAAAGAGCCGAGAGCAAAACAGCGGCGGTGTACCGATTAAATTCGACCTCAACGATGTCAGACTAATTGTTAATGTCACCCTGGTTAATTTAAATCAAACTTTCATTTCTGTTTATTCTTAATAATTTACTAAATTTTGGGAGTACTAATTAATTATTTGTTTTTTAGAAAATTTGAATTATTTTTATAGAAAACGAAACCTGATCACTTTGCATTCTTAGAAAAATTGTTATTTTTTTCTAAAAGTCTGCTGATTAAATGCCAAAAAAGAACTTGGATAACCATGGATATATGGATCAAGTCACCGACATTCAGTACTCAATGCATATTTAGTAATCAATAAACCTAAACTAATGAAATTAATTAAGTTCACAAAACCTATCCGTCGCTACGGCGACTCTCTCAATGGCAAAGAGTTTGCCTGTTCTCAACATCGAAAAATAGTCTGTATAAGCTGAATTAATAAGTTGAAAATCATTGACTTTTATAATAACTAGTAACTACGAAAGTAGGACACGCTTGGGAAGTTCAAGATAGCAATAACTACGATTATTTAATCATGCTCAAATGCTAATCGGTATTCAAATATCAACACAGGTGTGTTAAGACTCCATTTAGTTGTTGAATAGCACTGTAATACCTCGGTTTGCAATTCTACGCCAAATGAACAATTATGCTGAATCGCATTTATCAAGCTGATTTAATTTCTTTAAAACAATAAACACCAAAATTATGGCAAAAAAAAAGGTGGGTGTAGTTATCTACACCTATGATCGAGCAGACGACGCAAAAATAAACATGGAAATAATAAGAAGTACATGGGCAACTCAAAAGCTTTTAAAAGACGTTCCAATTGTTCATGTGTTTAATGGTAATAAGGAATGGTGGCCTGAAAAGTATCTGGAAAACGACCTCGTAATAGTTGAAAACACAGGCCATTTTTCAGGCTGCGCTCTTCAAATAGACGCCGGCATATGCCATTTCAAGGATAATTATCCAGAAATTACTCACGTAGTTGTACTGGCAGCAGATACTTGGATATTAGAACCAGCGTATCTAACAAATGTCATAAAGGAAATGAGTAGAGAAGATATGTTTCTAGCTAGTTGTGGTTGGGTTATGCCGGTTCAAACGAGTGCTTACTGGAGAAATGCAGCTGTTGATTATTTTGTAATCGATCTAAAATTCGCCAACTCCTATGGCTTTTTCCCATTAGCGTTCGATCAAATTGAACAAAAATATGGTGAGATTTTTGCTTTGCAAAGCTTTACTATTTTAGTAGAATCAGTGCTTGTGTTACGCTTTAGACAAGCTTTGCTACGGTATGTTGGCGAACCAAAACCCAGCGAGAGTTTAATAGACTCAATTGTGCGCGAACATATTTATCTGATGAAGGAGCGAGAACCGGTTCATCTCTATAAGCCAATTTTTGAAAGAAAAATGTACCATCCGGAAATCGGCTTACTCGGTCATCATGATCCCATACCAAAACAGGAAATACTCAAAAATTATGACAGCACAGGTTTTGGGCCAAATGCCATGCGCTTTTTAGAAAGCACCGATTTGAGTTATTTTAACAAAGGAATAACCACAGCCTTTTATCAAAAAAAGCACAAAAAGCACATATTAAAATAATTGTTCGTACCTCAACTTTATCCGTCTATGAGAATTTTGATTATTGGCGGGGGAATTTTCGGAACTTCTATAGCTAATACATTAGCATATGGGAAGAATGAAATCGATTTATCGGAAGCAGAGCATGATATTCTCCAGTTAGCCTCAAGAGTAAATCATAATCGCATTCATTTAGGTTATCATTACCTCCGAAGTATTCAAACCGCGGAACAGAGCATCGAAGGCCTATTATCCTTTTTATTTAATTATGGAGAGGCCGTGATTCATCAATTGCCTAACTATTATGCTATCGCCTCGGAAGGGAGTAAAACCTCTCCTACAGAATTTATTAATTTTTGCAATAATGTTGGGATAGGTTATGACTTTGCCTACCCAGGCAAAGAGTTTTTTAATCTTGAAAAAATCGGTGAGTGTTTTAAAGTGCCAGAGCCCGTTTGGAACTACACGAAATTAAAATCAATCATAAAAGAAAATCTCGCAAAAGCCAGAGTAAATCTTCTATTAAAAACACCCTGCCTGTATCTAAAGAAACTTCCTGATCAAACCTTTGAAGCAAAGTTTCCTACCCACGTTAAACGATACGATGTAGTTATTAATACTAGTTACCTAAATACAAATACAATTAACGGATACCTGGGATTGCCCTTAAAGAGTATGCTATTTGAAAATGTAATTATTCCTGTTTTCAAATATAAAAGTCATCCAATTGGTCTTACAATTATGGATGGTCCCTTTTGTTCTGTGATGCCGAGGGGGGGGAGCAAGGACGAGTTCTTGCTATATCATGTCAAGCATTCAATTGTTCAATCTCAAATCGCTGAAAACTGTCCGGATTTTGAGCAGAATGGTAAACCTGTCGATGATTTGGATGCCCAACGTGCGATTTATCAGGAGTCGGCAAAGTTTATGCCTTTTTTGAGAAGTGCCGAATTCGCAGGTTTCAATAAAACTATTCGTATGGTTTATCAGAATAGCGACGATGCACGTATAACTGAACTGAATACTTATCCAGAATTAAAAAATTATTTTTCTGTATTTTCGGGAAAAGTAACAACCTGCATCCAAGTAGCATTGGATATCAAGCAACAGTTGGAAGGAAAGCAAGGGGCGAAACGTTTAAAAATATGAAGCTACATTTAGGCTGTGGAAGTAAAATAAAAGATGGTTATGTCAATATAGACAAGTATGTTCATTTACCTGGTGTACAACAATTCGATATTCTCGATTTGCCCTGCGCCGATGAATCGGTAGAGGAAATTTTATCTGAGCACCTAGTAGAACATATTTGTTTTAAAGAGGAAGAAGTTTTTTGGCGTGAATGTTTTCGAGTGTTAAAACCCGGGGGGAAACTTATTACGGAGACGCCAGATATGGAATGGCTTTGCAGTCAGTTTTTAAGAAGCGAGGATTTTTTCAATGACTTTTATAAGGTGGGTTCAAATGATCATTATTTTGGAAACCAATTAGCAATAAATCAGCGCTGGGGCATTATTACAACTTACTTTTTTGGAAATCAAAACGGTGACGGACAATTTCATCAAAATGGATATACAGAACAAAAGCTCATTCGTATAGCTGAACTTATTGGCATAAAAAATTGTGTAGTGACCAAAAAAATGAATAATGAGATTCAATTGCTAATAGCCATTATGACCAAATGAAAAAAAAAAGAATCATAATATTTGGTGGTAATAGTTTCTTGGCAAAAGCCTTCAATAAACGGTTTAGCACAAAATATCTTATTCAAAACGTTTACAGGAATGAAGACAGCTTATTAAATTTTGATTTTGAGGAGGACGGCGTGGAATTAATAACTGATAGGCTAAATTCAACATATGATGCGATTATTTTTTTTCAAGGTATTAATCCTTCTGTAAGCGCAAGGGACATGACGCAAAGTCATTTTGCAAAAATGCTGAAAGTTAATCTTATAACGCCGTGTTTGCTCGTTCAAAGATTGTCTCAGCAACTAAACAAAAATGGGTTAGTTTTATTTATATCATCTATTGCAAAAAAAAAAGGAAGCTATGATCCTGCGTATGCAAGTGCTAAAGCGGGATTGACAGGCTTAATGTTTAGTCTGGCTAACGCTTATCCTGAGCTTCGGTTTAATATGCTTTCTCTTGGTCTTGTCGAAAATTCAACTGTATTTAATAATATGACTCTCGATTTTAGACAAAAACAATTTGACAGGCTTCAAGGCAAGCAGTTTATACAAGCCGACGACGTTGCCAATGCAGTAGCAGATCTTATAAATAATAAAGTGGCAAATAAATTGGATATAGAGATGGATGGTAAATGATTTTTTACGCAAACAGCATATATCATAAATTTATATCCATGTAAATTTGCATTTTAAAGATTGATACCCAGCTATTTTGAAGTTTTAAGATGTTTTTCAATTGAAATTCCTATTTCGTTAAATAGAAGATCTTTTTCAAGGGTATGTCCAGCTCCGTCCAATAAAAAATAATCAGGGATATCTGTAATATTCCAATTCACCGCATTTGGAGAGTCATTGCCTTTTAAATCTGAAACTTGCGGCCACGTTAATTTATCGTCCCGAACAGATCCCAACCACCATTCTCGTTTAGTATCAAAAGAAACGCTTACAATTCCCAACTGGCTGTTTTGGAATGCAGACCAAGGCTTTTTTATCATAATTTTGATGGTTCACGACTATATGTGTTACCTGCTCGCCAAAATTCTATCAATATTAACTTTTTATGCATTGATGAAAAATCAATGGGTTTGCCGTTGGGCATTACACCCGCTATAATAGTCGCAAATTTTCCGGGTACTAAATTCACCAACGCATTTAGCTGAGCACTCATAATTTTACCTTCAGAACTTTCTTTCTGATACTCGGGGATTTTTCTGAATAAGCTAAGACAAGCGGTAGGGTTAGATTGAGGATTCAACAGCTGCATCAGGTGTAAGGCTATGGGGGGGTGGGGATGCTGATTTAAGTAAGCCTCTAATGCCAGCCGGTGTACATCCTCCAACATTGCGCGTTGTGCGCCTATTTGATTTGCCAATATTGTAATACTATCTCCCCATTTTTTTGATTTTACAACTTCTTTATATTCGTTTTCAGGCGATTTTAATCTGTTATTAACAGTTTCAGTTATCTTATGAGACAGTTTATAGTAGGTGGTTAATTCGTTCTGTATTGCAGATTCTGAATTTATTACAGGATAATTCTTCATATTATCCATGTTGTAGCTTATCGAATACTTACCATTTTGAAGGTATCATTCGATATTAATATCGTCTTTGCCTAAACTTGAGATAGTTAGTGAACCATAATTGGGCCGCCCATTTAGTACGACTTTGATTTTAAACTTCGCATCAGTAAAGTTTAATGCCTGCAATGTTTCGCCGGAGCTGTTTTTTTAAAAAAAGAGTTCCATTTTTAACGCTACCTGCTGATCCAGTAATTTCAATGTTATTATTGTTGCATCCACTAAGAACTAAAAAACCAATAAAAATAGCTATAGTTTTTAAAAACCTATATTTATAAATTCCTGAATTTAGGTACAAAACAGAATTCTTACACGACCTGTTGTAGAAGTCTGTAAAGGTTTTATTTAACATGATTTCATAATTACAAATAAAAGCGGATAACGCGGAGCTAAAAGAGCTTTTTGATTCGGTCCCACGAAAAATATTCGGTAAAACTTATTACGTCGTCTTTTCCAAAGGATACAATAACGCCATCATCAGCATGAGCAATGCCCATAGGGAAAATTACTTTTGAATTTTTTCTGTTGCTGTAGCGCCAAAGCATTTCATAATCCTCATCGGGGTCTTCATCCAAATAAGGGAGTGGTTTAGGGTGATATTCAAATTGCTTAAGAATGTGATTATACTTAACAATAGTATAATAATAATATCTTCCAAAACCATGTTCTTTAGCTCTGAACGAGTGGACAAATCCATAAAGCCAACCATCTTCTGTACCAGGTTGGCACATCAAAGGTGTCCCTCCACGTATTTCACCAAACTCCCAGCTTTTAGTTTTTTGGTCCGACATGTAGACTTCTTCCATAGATAGCTTATCAACTGTTGTATCAATTTTAATAACTCTTAAAAAAGGATCAAAATCAGTAACCATAAATAGCTCATCGTTATATACATAGGGCGTCCAATTTTTTTCATGGGGCCTTTTGGATAGTTGGCGCAGCGATGTTTGATTTTTGATCATTCCGGAAACCAGGTCAACCTCGCCAAAGCCGATAGCATAAATTATATCCCAGCGTTTTTCTTCAACTCGTGGAAGGTAATGGTAAAATGCTAACAATTTATCTTTGAAAGAAAAAAGTCGAATATCCTCAAATGCAGTGTTTTTATTTTCGGCCTGTAAAGGAGTCGAACTAATAGGTTCAAGGTTGTCGTTCAATTCTACAAGCAATGATTTTGAATCGTAGTGCCAGAAAGGCTCAGGATATAAATGAGTAGTTCTGTATGCGCACCACACCCGCTCTTGGTGTTTTGCGATTGACGCGTTGATTTGTAGCATAAAAATCTGATTTAGGTATTTATAATCAAAAATTTGATAGTTACTTTAATCTCTAACCATCGGTTTTACAGCTAAGCGTATCAATAGATTGATCAAGTTGTTATTGTTTTCATGCAAATTTCTCTGGTTGAATATATTCTTTCGAGCCTTGATTGAGCATATACAAACATTTTTTCAAGCCTGTCTTTTTCAACGTTGAATATTTCAGTTGCATCCGAGTATCCAAATATTTTTTGAACAGAAATAAATGGATACAACACCATTTTATTAATCACAATATTTGACAGCATGCCATCTGCTATTACCCAAGAATCATATGGGGCATCTAGAATTTTTTGGAAGGCGGGTTTAAACAAAATCACAAATTGTGTACACAGAAAAAAACTTATCCACGCTCTGTTATCTGTTATAGGCAGCGCTTTATTGAATGCTCCAATTCCTCCCAGTAATAATTCCACTTGTTGTCTGTGGCTGTCTAAAATATTTTTTAATAAATATTCTTTGGTGTAATTAGCGGTAAATTCATGATCATCTTCTACAATGATGATTACATCATCGTCGTTGTCAATAGCCATTTGGATTACTTTGCGCACGCTTTCCCATAATCCAACCGCACCAATTTCATGTTTGCAAGCTTCAATAACCTTAACATCAAACTCATCTTTACCCTCAAATTGGGTTTTTATGTGAGCTAATCTATCAGTTCGTTCCGGCAAGTTGATTATATAGGTTGGGATTGAAATATGATCAAATGAAGGTTGCTCAATTGCATACTGATCATTTGTTAACAATTCATTATACCTTGATGAAACTTTTTCCAGCAAATCAAGTTCCTCGTGGTTTACAATGAATGGTTCTTTAGTGGAATTTTCAGACAAATTTATTTCTTGACCGTTTGCGTTTTCGGTAATAAAAGGATATAGGAAAAATTGATTAAGCTGATTTAACATATCTTTTTCAGCACTTAAAATTTGGTCGAAACAAGACTTGAACAGTACTGTAAATGGCAATCCGGCGACACCTTCAGCCCAATAAATGTTTTCAGTAACTTTTATTGTGCTTATGACACTTCCAACGCTGCCAAACAAAGCGTCAGCTTTTAATTTTTGCACCTGCGCAATGCTATCCATTAATTTTGAATAGGAGTATTGAGTTGTAAATCGAGTGTTTTCTAAACACACAATTATATATTCATAATTCTTGAGCTTTATTTCCCTAAGGATTAACTGTAATGTTTTCCATAGGCTTATTTTAGATCCGTCATCTCTGTACACCGGATCAATCAAGTTAATTGCAAATTCTTTTTTATCTGCAAAATAATTTAATGCGGCGGTGGTTTTTTCAGATTTTGCGCCAGCCGTAATCATAAAGACCGGCAACACTTGTTGGTTGGTTGTTATCATTGACTGTAATAAATTTAGGTTTACTTTTATGTTAGTGATACTAAGTTAATGATCTTTTTTCTTCAACAAATTTTTTTTTGTTTTTTATATCAATTATTTCTCGATATTTTCTATAACCCCAAAAAAACGACAAGTGGTTTACTCAATTAAGCATTTAAAAGCTTATACAATGAAATAATTGTATCAGTTTTGTTACATTGTAAATGTGATAAAAGTATTTCGAATGCTCTAACTTAGGTCTAAATAAGGTGGACTTATGCCGCCTGGATTGAAAGCCCTAAACCAAATCTTATGTCATCTCAAAACGTTGCTAGGTTATTGACTAGTATTGTCCGTGAATTAGATGTGAAAGTAACTCAACGAGGTATCGTCGAGGAGTTACAACGTTATCCAGATCCTGAAAACCTTTTTGCTATCAGTGATATATTAAGTAGCTGGAATATTCCGAATGCGGCATATCAACTCTCTCTTGATGAATTAAAACAAGGTCAGGTACCGTTACCATTTGTAGCCAGTTTTAGGGAAAATCCATTTGCTTTAATATACGAGATAAACGATGACGAGGTGTTGACGATGAGCTCGGCGACCGGTAATAAAATTGCTGTAAAAATCGATGAGTTTAATAAATATTATTCCGGTGCAATATTAGCTTTCCAAAAAGATGAACGATCCGGTGAGCTAGATTATTCAACCAAACGTCGTAAAGAAATTATTGAAAATATCCGTTTGCCGTTCGTGATCTCAGCTACAGCCTTGTTACTGTGTATTTTTATTGTTCAAAGCAAATCTTATCTGTATGTTTTTGATTGGCGAATAGCTTGTTTAGCGATATTTAAGGTAATAGGACTACTAACCTCAATTATTTTGCTTGCGCAAAGTATTGATGCCAATAACCCGTTCATAAAAAAGGTTTGTGGAACAGATGCTAATAAAAGCTGCAATGCCATATTGCTCTCTGACGCCGCAAAAGTTACTGATGAACTTAGTTGGAGTGAAGTCGGTTTTTTTTATTTTGCTGGTTCACTATTGTGCTTATTACTGAATGGTGGCGATAAAAACCTCTTACAATACCTGTCTGTATTAAATGCATTATGCTTACCATATACCGTTTATTCGATCTATTACCAATGGCGGGTAGCAAAGCAATGGTGCTTGTTCTGCTGTACAATTCAAGCAATTTTATGGCTTGAATTTATCCCGTCGGAACAATACCTATTTTCAAACATACTGTCTATTAAGGTTAATACCATTATTAACCTTGTATTTGGTTTTGCTTTGCCGGTAATTATTTGGGTGGTGTTAAAACCATATTTAAAATTACAGGCGCTAACAAATAGCCTTACAAGCCAACTTAATAGATTTAAATATAATTCAAGGCTATTTAATGCATTGTTATATGAAGAAACAAAATATGATGTGTTAGACGCTGAACAATCAATTATTTTAGGAAATAAGGAATCAACTCAAACTGTTACCATCATTACCAATCCAACCTGCCGGCATTGCGCAAAAGCACATCAGGCGTTAGAAGAATGGCTTGATACCGACGAAGACAACAAACTGCAAGTCATATTCGCTGTCACTAACAATAAAAACAGTAATCAATTTAAAGCAGCGCGACATCTTCTTTATCTAAAAGACATTTCAAATGCTACGGTTAAAGAAGCAATTGGCGACTGGTTTGGGCAAAGGAAAAAAAATTATGACGATTGGTCAACAAAATATCCACCTATTAATCTTATAGATCTGGCTGAAAAAAACATTGAAGTTCATAGTCAATGGTGCAAAACAAATAATGTAATATCCACACCTATGATTCTTATTAACGGGTACATACTTCCCTCTGCTTATCAACCAGAAGATTTAAGATATATCTTAAAAAACTGACACGAGACCTTCGTTTCGCGAACAAAAAAGTCACCACTTATATAAACAAGATAGGAAGCTGTGACCCGCCTCTGTAAAATAAAACATATTTACCCAAATCCCATAAAAAAATAAATCTTAAACCGATATAGCTGATGCATTCGGAAAGCCTGAGGAAGCGATCGGTTTATTTAACTATTATGAATATTGTTAATTATAAATAATGAAGATTTTTGTTTCGCGAACAGAAAAGTTGCCTGTCTTTATAAACAGGATAGGGAAAGCTGCAACCCGAATAAATGAGGCTAAATAATTTTACAAGTTAAATTTTATGAAAAAACTAAAATTACAGTTTGGTGATGTAAAAGAAATGCTAACCAAAGACCAAATGAAATTAATTAGAGGCGGTGATATTTATTGCGGCGCTTTAGGCGCAGATGGTAATTATGACCCAAACAACGTTGCTTCTGTGCATGTGTTTTCTGACGATTGCGTCGCAGCACAATCTGCAGCCGACTCGCAAGCCTGGTACGGTTCAGACGCGGCAAGCTTTCCATACGGTGCGGATTGCAACTGTTAATTGTTAATTAATGCCTAATTATCCAGGGCAGGTTCCTGCCTTGGATACTAAAAATAAAACATGAAAAAATCACTTATCTGCCTGGTCGTATTGCTACTTACCCATTTACCAATAATAGCGTTTTGCCAAAAACTGCCTAATGTTCAAAAAAACAGCCAAAGATTACCGGCTAATTATAAAATTGATGGTAAAACTACCGAGTGGGGAGGTGCATTTCAAGCCTTCAACACAGCTACTTTGCTTTATTACACCATGTCAAATGATGACATGAATCTTTATTTAACAGTTCAATCAAATGATGTAAGCGCAGTAACAAAACTTACCCGAAATGGGCTTGTGCTTACTATAAATCCGCTTGGGAAAAAAAGTAATGACAATGCGATGTCCATCACCTTTCCGGTATTTGATCCCCAATATGGAAATAAGTTTTCTCTAAATATTTCAGCTTTAAAGCGGGATCAAAACGCAGTTGACGCCGCTAACAAAAAGCTTCATGAAAATGAAAAGTATATTAAAACAACTGGATTAAAAAAAATAGATACTTTGCTTTCTATTTATAACCGCGACGGGATTAAAGTCGCTGAAGCTTTCGATCTTACTGGCGCCTATACTTATGAATTGCTTGTTCCTTTAAAATATTTAAATCTGCCGGCAAAAGCAATCAAAAAAATCGCCTATCATATTTTAATACCAAAGCTTGATATGGAAAAAGATATTATGAAAACAAATAAAGTTAATAATGTGATTGAGATTAGATTCCCCGATGCGGCAGCTGTAGTACCAAAACCAGAAAATATGAACGACATGCTTTCAACCACCGATTTTTGGGGAGAGTATACATTGACTAACAAATAAACGATTACTCGTGAAATTTCCTTTTTACAGACAACAGGATATAAAGGATTGCGGCCCCTCATGTTTGCGGATGATAGCCAAACATTACGGGCGAACTTATTCTATTCAGAAATTAAGGGCATTGTGTTTTACTAGCACACGCGGCACCTCATTATGGGACATCAGCGATGCTTCAGAAAAAATAGGTATACGTACACTTGGTGTCAGACTGACACTCCAACAACTAAGTGATGTGCAGTTGCCATGTATGTTACATTGGCGACAAAATCATTATGTGATCCTGTATAAGATTGAAAAAGGTAATTATTATATCGCGGATCCAGCCGCAGGTTTGGTTGAGTTAACCGATAAACAATTTATCAAAAATTGGTATTCGCATAAAGAATTGTGTGACGGCATTTCATTGTTAATGGCGCCTACCTCTAAATTTTACGAACTGGAGGAAGAAAAATTAAACGCTGTAAAATGGACCGATATATTGCGCTATTACGCTAACTATAAGCAACTGTTTTTTCAACTTATTATTGCTTTATGCGTGGGTACGTTAATACAATTGATAGCGCCATTTCTTACACAGGCATTAGTGGATACGGGTATTAATACTCACGATATGGATCTCGTTTACCTGATCCTCATAGCACAGTTAACGCTTTTTTTGAGCAGTACAGTTGTTAACCTTATCCGCTCTTGGATTTTACTTCATGTAAGTACAAGGATCAATGTATCTATTTTAACCGACTTTTTGGTAAAGCTGATGAATTTACCTATGAGTTACTTCGAAAGTAAAACAACTGGAGACATTATGCAACGCATGAATGATCAATCTCGTATTGAGGGCTTTCTGACTGGAACCACATTAAATACATTATTCTCGTTGGTTAACCTGGTTGTATTCACAATCGTATTAATTTATTATAATTTAACGATATTTTTAATATCAATCGTTAGTACTGCCGCATATACTTTGTGGATCGTAATGTTTTTGAAGCGCAGACGCGACTTGAATTATCAGCAATTCAATATCTCATCAACCAATCAAAGTGCTATCATCGAACTGATCAATGGGATGCAGGAGATCAAATTAAATAATTGTGAAAAACGGAAAAGGTGGGACTGGGAAAATATACAGGCGTCATTATATAAATTTAAAGTCAAGAGTCTTGCGCTAGGACAAATACAACAAACGGGCTCTTCATTTATGAATCAAATCAAAAATATCTTAATAACATTTGTTAGCGTAAAAGCAGTCATTAATGGTGATATTTCTCTAGGTGGGATGATGGCCATACAATATATAGTAGGGCAGGTAAGTAATCCTATAGAGCAAATATTGGGTTTCATTCAGGCATATCAAGATGCAAAGATTAGTTTAGAACGTCTTAACGAAATTCATCAATTAGAAGACGAAGAGCCACCTGGCACTTCTATGATCAACGCTACACCTCCAAATAAAACAATTGAAATTAAAAACGTAACCTTTAGATACCCGGGGGCTGATAGCAATGCTGTTTTGGAAGATATATCTCTGGTTATTCCTGAAGGTAAAACCACAGCTATAGTTGGCATGAGTGGCAGTGGTAAAACCACATTATTAAAACTTTTATTAAGGTTTTATCAGCCAGAAAAAGGCAGAATTAAGATTGGCAAAACGGGCATTACCACAATGACACATAAAGCTTGGCGAAACAACTGTGGCACTGTGATGCAAGATGGATTTGTATTTGCTGATACCATTGCTAACAACATTGCAGTCGGCGATGACTTTCCAGATCAAGAAAAACTTGAATACGCTATACGGATGGCAAACTTAGATGATTTTATTGAAGAATTACCGTTTGGACTTTATACAAAAATCGGGCTAAGCGGGCATGGCATAAGCCAGGGACAAAAGCAACGGCTGCTCATTGCAAGAGCGGTTTATAAAAATCCGGATTATTTGTTTTTTGACGAAGCAACAAATGCACTCGATGCAAATAATGAACGGGTTATTATGGATAACTTAAAGCAATTTACCAACGGTAAAACTGTAATAGTAGTGGCGCATAGACTAAGCACTGTTAAAAATGCAGATAATATTGTGGTACTAGATAAAGGAAAAATAATAGAACAAGGCACCCATGACCAACTAGCCGAGCTTAAAGGAGAGTATTATCATTTGGTGAAAAACCAACTCGAAATGGCTGCTAACTAACTTGATTATGCAAGAAAATAATATGCTGACAGAGGATACACAATCAGAAGAACACCGGTTGTTAGAGGAAGAAAGCTTGCATAGTGAGAATATGCAAGACATAATTGGCGCGCCACCAAAATGGCTATACAAATGGGGCATAAGTATTATAATGGGGGTGCTGTTGTTGTGTATTGGCATGTCTTTTTTTATTAGCTACCCTGACGTCGTACACTTAAGTTTAAGAGTACGATCTTCCGCCCCGACTACCCCCGTGGTTTGTGCAGATTCCGGTCGATTAATAAAGGCTTTAGTTGATAATGACCAGCTTGTTTACAGAGGACAGAACGTAGCATACATAAATAGTAATAATCTGAAATTGATAATTAAAGCGCCTGTTGCAGGGAAAATAGTTTATGCTGGAATAATTCATGAAAATATGCTGTTAAAACCTCGACAGCAGATATTTTATATAGTCGGAAATGGCTCAAGCTTTTTTGGCGAAATGGAAATAACACCAAATTATATAGGGAAAATAAAGCCAGGTCAAAATGCTTTGATTTCAATCAGGAATGCCTCGGATTACCAGTATCTCAATGGTACTATAAAATATATTACTGAAGACACCACCAAAAGAGGGCAGCACATAGCGGAGGTTGATTTTATACAAATAACTAAAAAAACAACCTGGTTAAAAGAGGGGCAGATTGCGGAGACTAGTATACTAACTTCAAAAGCAACCGTATTTGACCGTTTGATACGAAGTGTTATCAATAAACTATGACAAAAAACGCAGGTTGATTTTATAAATATCTACATGAAAGTCCTTTACCTAATAATATTTATTTGTTTTATGATTTGTTTTAAATCATTAGGGCAACAAAACGTATCTGCAAATGTAGCCCCATTACCACCTCCATTGGCTGTCAGGCAAGTCAGTGGGCTTGTAAAAGACTCAACAGGTAATGTAATACCAGGGGTGACAGTCAAATTGATTTCAAAAAAAGACTCCATACTTACATCAACCGATCAAGACGGGATATTTATTTTTGAAAACATCAAATCGGCTGTTTTTACATTGACTGTTTCCGGATTAGGGTATACATCTTTAATAAGAAAATATTATAACAATGATTTAGCCGAAAAATTAGTATTGGCTCCTATAACGATAAATGAAAAGTCATATCAGATAAAACAAGTTGTTGTTGATGGAAAGCCCACCATTATTTATAAAACTGACACAGTGGAATACAAAGCCAGTGATTATAAAATCCGCGAATATGATAGGGTTGATAAGTTATTAAAAAAAATGGAAGGGATGGAGGTAAACAAAGATGGATCATTAAGCTACCAAGGCCAAACTGTCACTAAGGCCAAACTTAATGGACGCGAATTTGCTGGCGGAAGTGTTAGACAAGTAATTCAAAACCTCCCGGCCTCGATTGTTGATAAGATTCAGATCTTGGACGATTACGGAGACTTGGCGGCTAAAACAGGAATAAAAAATGGCGACCCATCTAAAACACTCAATATAACTACAAAAAGTGACAAGTCAATTGGGACGATTGGTCAATTTAGATCTCAATATGGTAATAATGACAGATACAATGAAAATCTTTCAGTTCAACGTATCAATGCTAACAAAGTTATCAGTTTTATTGGTGATTTTAATCGTACAATTAACGGTGTATCCTCATCGGGGAGTTCGTCTCCAGGGGTTACAAAATCGGGGGCGCCAGTATTAAGTTATACTGATAACTGGGGCTCAAAGCTTACTTTCAATGGAAGTTACAATTATAGTTTTGACAACACACTATCAGATATTCAGAGTTATGGTTATAGAAACTCAACAATTGGCCCCAGCAGCTTTAAGAGTCATGAAACCAGTAGCAATAGAAGCGCAACGCATACATTGCGAAGCAAGCTGGAATACCAAATTGACAAAACCGATTACTTGCAAATAACCCCAACATTTAGTGTAGGTAATTCTGACGTCAACAATAGCAGCTTACAAGATAATTTAAATTTCTTTACAAGGGGCTTTGAACACCCAGTATTGAACATGACAACAACAAATCCTACCAAGAAATATATTTACGGATTCAATACAATCTTTGTTCACATTTTTAAAAATCCTAGTAGAAATTTTTCATTGCAAATTGGGTGGAATAGATCTAAAAATACGATTAGTGGAAATAAGTTGGCTGACTACCGTTATTTTAACGACACTACTCAAAATTTTCTGATTAAAGACTCTTTGTCTAACCTATTAACATTTAAAACAAATAGCAGTAATACCATTCAATCTATTATTACTTATGCAGAGCCAATAAGCACCGTTTCCCGGATTGAATTTATCGGTCAGTTCAAACGTATCTATAATGATAACCACGCCGTTTCAGATAGCATTTTGTCAAGCGGAAGACTTATTGAATTAACTCGATTAAGTAATATTTTCAATTTTTCATTCACGGAATTTAGAGGCTCCTTAAGCTATAGTTTCAACGGGAAAGACAACAAGCTTACTCTTGGTTTCGCGATAGTTCCAACTACATTATCAGGTACGCAGATTGATAATAATAATGGCAATACTGCTGCTACTACTCAATCTTTCTTCAGGGTAATACCTGTATTAAAAGCTAATCATTCATGGACCCAGACGGAAAACTTTCAAATAACATACTCAGGCAATTATAGCGAGCCAAATTTTCAGCAGTTGCAGCCATTTGTAGACCGTTCTGATCCTAATAACCTAATTGTAGGTAACCCAAATCTCCGCCCCGTCTTTACTCATTCTCTATCGGCAGGATACAATACTTATTTTGCTAATAGCAAATTTAACTTTTCGCTTAATATAGCCAGCGCTTTTGCATCAAATGATATTACCACAAACATAGTACAAATTACAGTGCCTATCTCGCCAACATTAAACAATACGATTAATGAAATTCATTTTGTTAATGTTGGTGGCAATAAAGCTTTCAGGGGCAATTATTCCCTTTCGAAGCGCTTTAATGATAATCAATACAACTTTTCGTTTAACGGTGGCATCTCATACAACATTCGTAATGCAATGAGCAATTATACGATATATAATACTTCGATTTGGGATTTTAATCAAAGGGTTGGTTCCAATTTGAGTTTTGCTAATGATAACATTGAAGTCAATCCATTTGTTGGATATGAGTTAAACAAATCTTCGTCAAGCACCTCGAATTACTCGCCAGTAACAATTCAAACAACTAAACTGGCTATTAACGGAAGATATAATCCTTCTGAAAATTTTGAAATACATTATGAGGCCAGTAAAAATTTTCTGTCTGGATATTCTAATTATAATTTAAATCCTTTGGTGATAAATTTAGGCTGTGAAATACGACTTCTTCGTAACAGGCCACTAGCCGTTACCGCTGATGTGTTTGATTTATTGCACCAAAATAATTTCATACAACAAATCGTTACTCCTCAATCAACGACCTACTTACGTTCAAATCCACTCAGCAGGTTTTTCATGATCGGTTTAAAATTAAATTTTCAACGATGGGGTGGAACACCGCAACGTGATGGAAAAAAGCTAAAACGTAGAGGTGACGGCAGCTTCATTTATTAATCAACTGTTTTTACTTAACCTAAATCTAACAATAATGAAAATAGTTCAAACATCCTGGTCAGGCAATCAATCAAGCTTACTTAAATTTAATTATAGTTGGTTAGCGCCTGAATACCATTTAATGGCGTGGTGTTTAAGTTGTTTGCAATTAAGAAAATATTATGACGACGTAGTATTGCATACCGACTCTATAACGGCTAAAATATTAATTGATGCATTAAAATTGCCTTATACAGATTTTTTTTGCGATTTAGATAAATTTAAAGAGTACCCAGTAAATCTTTTCAGTGTAGCCAAAATCGATACTTATTCGAAACAACGTACACCATTTTTGCACATCGACGGCGATGTTTTTATTTGGAAACCCTTTGACGAAAAGTTTCTTAGTGGCGACCTAATTGCTCAGAATTTAGAAGTTGGTACAGTTTTGTACAATAGGATGATATCGGAATTAGAGCAAAAGCTGATTTATTTCTCAGAGGAGATAGAAGAGGAAAAGTCGAAATCTGATAAAATTTACGCTTACAATGCAGGCATATTTGGAGGAAACGATCTGGATTTTTTTGAACGCTATACCAGCGAGGCAAAAAAAATGATAGTTAATAATCATTCTATTTTACCTAAGGTAAATTTGAGCATTTTTAATGTTTATTGCGAGCAATACCTTTTTTACTGCATAAAAAAAAAAATGAATAGAAAGGTTGAGGTGTTGTTTAATGATTTGTTTAATGACGATGGCTATAATGCCTTGGGTGGAATGATTGATGTTCCCTTTGACAAACAATACATACATCTTGTTGGACAGTTGAAAAAGAGCAAGGGTGTGTGTTCAGGCGTAGCTGAGAGATTAAGGCGCGACTATCCGGAATATTATTATCGCATAATTTCACTGTTTAAAGGAAAAAAAAGGCCACTGTTTAAGGATTATTACCAATTTACCGCAAAAAATTCAGAAAGCTTTTTAACAAAAAGACATCATAAGCTTAAATGCGACTTGAACGCAAATCAACTGCAAGCGTTGAATAATAATATTGCGCAAATAAATTCTGTTGTTTATCCGGTGCTTTCGATAACGGAGAATGCTGTGACTTCTCTTAAAAACATAGAAAGTAATATTGTAAGTGTCAGAACTAAAACGAAAATGATATGTGATGCTGTTTTATTTGAGGAAAAACTATCGCATATTCTTAAATCGAAGTTTGCAACTTATTCTAAAGATTATTTATATGCCCGCGATTTAATGTGCGCTCAAAATATTGAATCTATTTTTTCAAACGAAAAAGATATTTATAAAAAGCAAATAGTTGCAGATGAGCTAAATGAAATTATTGCTAGTAAATACGATTGGATGCTTTTTGTTAATACTCCCGAAGACAAACGGACAAAATTTTTAATTTCAAATAAACCAAGCTTTAAAGTGTCCGTGAGCGTTATTCCTGAGTGTGATCAAAAAGGATATTCTATAATGTGGCTGGATGTAATAGATTTTCAACTGGTCAAATTGTTAAAAAAGAAACCTAAGAGTATCAAAAAGGTTATTGAAGAAATGAAAAAAAGCTTTGATATCTCGACTGAAGCCGAATTGACCAACGAGTTCGAACAACTTATTTTTGGCCGCATAAAATTAGCCCTTAATGCTAAAGCTTTGAAAGCGGCCTAAATTAAGAAGGGGTACGATTAATAATTGTTAAATCAAATCGATTATATTTAAAATCTGATTACGGCAATCTTCCATTGACCATAATTCCTCAATCCAGGCAGCTCCGTCAGCTGCCTTTTGTTGTTGTTTATCAAAGTTTTGATGTATTTTAAGTATAGCCTGCTTAATTTGTTCGATGTCAGGCACAGCTGGTCGAACTGCTTCTTGGTTTTCGTGAATATCTAACACATTATAATAACCTGTAGAAATAAAAAAATTTGTGGCTGGCGAAGAATTGATCAATGTAGGTATGCCCAAATACAAACTTTGCAGTGCCTCAAATGGGAATTGATTATTTTGGCATATACTGATGTTAATATGAAGGCGGTTATACCAATTTGATAGCCGATTTTCAGATGCTTTTTTTTTAGAAATAGTTAAGTATTTTTCTTTTTTAGTTTTGGTTATAGAAGATAATTCATCAGTATTACCAAGTAACATCAGTTGCAAATTGGGGATTTGACGAGCTTGCAATTGTTCGCAAGCAACTATTAGATTACTAATAAATGAAGCTGTTTTATTCATTATACAGCCGATATTAAAAGTTTTGATATCAATTTCGCTATAAAAATTTCTTTTTAGCCTTAAAAAGCCAGGCTTAATTACAAAAATCGGTACAGTAATGCCGTGTTTTGTGAAATATTCCTTGGCATATTCTGTCAATACAATACAGGCGGCGAAAGAAATATTGATAATTTTTTTCTGCGAACTAATATCCAATTCAGATTCACAGTAAAAAATATTTATAAATTCATTATTAAGTTTGCGTTGGTTCAAAAGATTTAAGTCACAAATTAACCTAACCCTTTTAGAAATTTTTATATTATTTAAACTTCTTATCAAAGTAAGTGTAGGTTTACTATGTTTGGTTTTATCAAATATAATTTCCAGTTTATAGACTTTATGTGCGTTTGGTTTAAAGTTTTTTTCTATGTTTTCTACTGCGCTTGAAATATGTTTGGGTGTATTTAAGACTTTGTCATAATTTTGATCACTTGAGATATGCGAAACTCCCCATCTCCAGCTTCCGCTATGCAAATGTGCCGCATAGTTTCCGAAGTAACACGTAACTTTGTTGTGCCATTTGGAAAGACAGACTCTATCTCGATTATTAAGTAATATCATTTCTGGATATTCCGATTTATACTTGCGTATCAAGTCACTCAATAACCCAGGGCCAGTAGACTCAAGAATGTCATTTTCGGATTTGATTTTTGTTATCGAAAGCTTAACCGCTTCTTTTAAATTTATAAGCCAAAATGAGTGATAAGGTACGCTGCCAAACATGTAATTTGCAATTCGGATAGGCGATTTAAGATTATGTTTTTTAGCCTTTGCAGGGCTGATGCTTTCCTCAATTCCGAGCACCAGTTTATAATGCAGTAAGCTATCTAAAGGTTTTAAACAAAGCATGTCCATGTCCATATAAAACCCACCAAATAAGTAGACCAATATTATTCTGAGAATATCCGCTTTTTGAACGGTATGTGAATAACTATTATAGACGGGCTTTAAATAGGGGAAAAATTGATCTATAATATTATTCGCATCATCCTCGTCGTATATTCTAATTTCCCAATCCGGATGCATTTTTTTTATGATGCTGATGCATTGTACAAATACATCGGGATGCTTTTCATTTTTATTTAAAAAAATAAGATGAATTATTCTTGGAATGATCTGTTCCATTATCCTTAGATTGTAATTTAATTAAAAACAGATTTAAGACCAATTACCGAAAAAGTAATGAACCCCATATGCTTTATCAATTTTAGCTTGTAAGGCAGGGGGGATTTTGTCTCTTAAAACTAAGCTGGTTTCAACATAGTTAATGGGATATACCATTGTCGAATCTAATATAGTTACCTTATCTTTTAGCTGGTAATCTATGTATGCATCTGTCAAAATAAGTGGGCCTGTTGAGTTAAGCACGTCTAAAAAACCATTTACTTTAATTTTTTCACAAGACATAACCTTTTCGCAAACAAATTTAATAAAGTCATTATCAGGTGTTGCCGCCATGAAGGCATTACAAATAAGGAAATCTCTTAAGATATTTGAAGCATGTAAATCTGGTTCAAAACCGAAAACACATTCTTTTCCTCGTAGTAAAGAATCAAAGTTCTTTACACATTCAAAATCCATATCAACATATAGGCCACCATATTTCCTCAGCACGAAATATCTAAATGCATCCGCTCGTTGAATATTTAGTGGATAACTTTCATATTTTTCAAGAAACTCTGGATAATGATCTTTTATAAAATCTTTATTCATTTCATCAGTCCAAATAATATGTTCCCAATCTGGATGCAGTTCTTTCCAGGTTGCAGATAGCTCGTCATAGGGAAATGGCAACACATCGGTTTTCCATGTTTGATGGATAATTTTAGGAATTGAGTTCATGGTTTAAATGGTCGTTATATCAAACAACAAAATCTTTTGATGAATATTTAAAGGTTATTGGATTATGTATTTCTCATGATTAGAGCCATTAAGCATTTAATAATGTGCGAGTTTGCTTCTGGCTTCGGTTTAGGGCAATTTTTGAGGTTCTACATCCGGGATTTTATTTATCCTCCTACAGTACATTTTCCGGGTAAAAAATGCGTATAGTCCTAATAAATCAAACAATGAAATATTAGTATATGGACAATTCAGTTATCGCCGAACAGTTTATTAATAAACTTAAAAGTGTTAACTTTTTCATAAGATCAGAATTATGGTTTAGGTTATTGACGTACTATGAAACAGGCATCCTACAGTACTATTTATTAAGTATAAACTTAATCAAAAAAGTATGGATAACCAAAAAATAATTATTCCGATATTTCTATTCATTGTTACATTGGAGCCGGTCACCCCACTAAAGTTAAACTTGTAAAGTTATAAGAACATGAATGAACAGTATTATTTAAGAGAATTGGTTGAGACCGTCAAAACAGACGTGATAAACTCCATGCAGGCCAAAGGAAGGTACGCCACCGGGCAGACGATAAAAGCACTTGAAATAACAGAATGGGACGGCCAGGTGCAATTACTGGCACCGGGATATGTTGACCACCTTGACCGGGGGCGGGGCCTCACAAGCCCTAACGCTCCAAGGTCGGAGCCATCGCTAAAAGACCGCATTAAAGAATGGTGTGCAGCCAAAGGTATTGATGAGGCAGCAGTTTACCCTATAACGATGTCAATACATAAGTACGGCTATAAAAGTAGCGATGATAATTTGAATAGGCGAGCTGATGAAGTCGCCGGCAAACTTGCAACGCTATTTACTTTATTTTCCATGATTTCAATTGATTTAAAAGGCGTGGCGTTTGTTCGGACCTATATATGTAGCAAAATCGTCGCAGCTGCGAATTAGCGATTTGCCTATAACTTTCGGGTTGAGTTCTGTGCTACCTGAATCATATACTTTAACATCTTCATATATTTTATCACCAAGTTGGAGCTTATACTTCAATGTATAATAAAATACCGTCTTGAACTTCACATGATCTCGGGGGACTAATTTTTCAGATGGCCATAAACCAGATTTAATAAGTGGGAATCCGTCCCGCACGCCATATTGATCATCCCAAATAGCCAATGTTGTGACGTTTTGATAAAAAAAATCAAATTTTCGGTCTTTAACAGCGCTCCAATTCGTAACATCGATGTACTTCCAATCCTTAATCTCCAGGTCTTTATACTCGTCTGGTATAATATTGAATTCAATGAATGGATGTAGTACTGGAATGAATTTCTGCCCTTGACCTGGGCGATCGGTCAAATCATAAACCCGTTCGAGGATTCTGTTTGGTTGGTTTTGCTCTTTTTGCATTTTGTAAGGAATGAAAAAACCTGGAGCTGCAAAAAGAGCTTAATAACATGGGATCATGCCAATAAGAAAAATACGGGTCCAAGCCGCTCTCCAGGTTTAGGTTTTTATATGACTCTATAAATTTCGATTGATTTTGACGTGAAACATTTAATTAAATAAACTCTTTTTGCATTGCTAATATAGCCAGAATGCTGAATGATTTCGCAAATTTTTTTAAAAAATAGTTCATTTTTAGTTCAGATAAAAGCAAAAAAGCCCCTCTAATTGCTTAGAGAGGCTTTTTCCGTGATCCCGCTGGGACTCGAACCCAGGACCCCAACATTAAAAGTGTTATGCTCTACCGGCTGAGCTACGGAATCATTAACCGTTTCCGATTAAAGTGGTGCAAATATAGAGCTATTTGGGT
>Ga0157369_10000475_pt1 | contig 53219 bp, 48 predicted proteins | sample C25metaG_FD_113461 | JGI IMG/M metagenome (GOLD analysis project Ga0157369, IMG submission 113461) | Corn rhizosphere microbial communities from Kellogg Biological Station, Michigan, USA - C2-5 metaG | ecosystem: Host-associated > Plants > Roots > Rhizosphere > Soil | place: USA: Michigan... | reverse complement strand
GTTCGGCAATTAATGGTGTAAATAATACTGCTATCAGCAGTGCTTATACAGCTAATTAGGACAGCACAAATATCGCAATTGAAATGCCATCTGTTGTTCTCTTTGTGTAAGAAAGATGTTAATGTTTGAATATCTGCTGTTTTTATTTGATAGCAGTCTGCACAGGTTGTTACGATAGACTTTTCCGAAGGTAGTATCTCAAGAAATGGGAAATTGGGAGGATCAACATTGAGGTGCTTTTGCAACAGACAACAATCTGATTTCCCCGTTTGGGTAGTCCAATTCCGCACTGGTTACCGCCATTCTTGTTTTAATGGGGCTTAGTACTTACTTTCACGGTAATGATTCGTTTGATGTTGCGGTTCTTTTCGATACTTTTTGCCGTTTGTTATTTACAGGCAGGTTATGCTCAGCAGTTTGGTGGTAATCCGCCTTCAATAAGATGGGAGCAGGTAAACACACCTGCAGCAAAGGTGATCTTCCCGGCAGGGCTTGATTCTGCCGCCATCCGCGTGGCCAACATTGTTCAGCATATGAATAGTGTTATCCAACCAAGTATTGGCTTTAAGCAAAGGCAGATCAGTATTGTATTGCAGAACCAAACGACGGTATCGAACGCCTACGTAGGCCTGGCGCCCTTTAGAAGTGAATTCTATCTTACTCCCGAGCAAAATAATTTTGATATAGGCAGCCTTCCCTGGCCGGAACAATTGGCTATACATGAGTTTAGGCATGTGCAGCAATACAATAATTTTAATACTGGTGGATCAAGGGTATTGAAGGTTTTATTCGGCGAGAGCGGGCAGGCGCTCGGCAACGCACTATCTGTACCCAACTGGTTCTTTGAGGGCGATGCTGTGTTTAATGAGACCCTTGTAAGCGAGCAGGGACGCGGCCGTTTGCCGTATTTCTTCAATAGCTTCAGAGCTTTGTGGGATGCGGATAAAGACTATAGCTGGATGAAGCTTCGTAATGGGTCGTACGTAGATTACATCCCGGATTGGTACCCGCTGGGCTACATGGAGGTGGCTTATGGCAGGCAACGCTACGGTAAGTATTTCTGGAAGAATGTAACGCATGATGCAGCCGGTTATAATTCACTATTTTATCCTTTTCAGCATGCTATAAAGCGGTACTCCGGCTTGTCTTTTCCACAATTCAGAGACTCGGCGCTTACCTATTTTAAAAATGAGTTCGCGCAACTGCCAGACAGCGCAGCTCCTCAGAATAAATCGGCTAAAAGAAATCAGCACTTTATAGCCAATGAACAGTTCCCTGCTTTTGTGGACGACGGGACGATAATTTACCTTAGATCAGACTATAAGCATCGTACCGCGTTCATTTTAAAACAGGGCGATAAAGAAACACGCATCCGTGTGCAGGACTTAACACTCGACGGTTATTTTAGCTATCATAACGGATATATTGTCTATGCCGGTTATCGGGCAGATGAGCGCTGGAACTATCGCGATTACAGCGAACTTAAATTACTTGATGTAAAAACCGGGACTGAAAAGCGCTTAACTTCCCGGTCCAAATACTTTTCTCCCTCATTTAGCGCCGATGGTAAATCTATCGTGGCAGTAGAAGAAGCACCGAGCGGAAAAAGCGAATTACATATCCTGGACGCGACTACCGGTAAGTTAATGGCCAAAATACCTAATCCTGAAGGTGTATTCTATACTTATCCCAAGTTTTACGGCGAGGATAAAATTGTTTCCGCTGTACGCGCAGCAGATGGCAGGATAACCGTGGCTTTGGTTGATCGCTCTACCGGTTCCATTACCAACTTGCTTGAACCCTCCTTTGCGCCTGTGGGTTTTCCTACACTCAGGGGGGACACACTTTATTTTAGCCGCACCCGTAAGCTCAACGATGATCTTTATGCACTTGATCTTCGAAATCGCCATTTGTATCATCTAACCAATGATTCTTTGGCCGGCGGCATAGGTAATTATCAGGTGGCAGTTTCCGATCATAAGTTGGCTTGGGTCAGCTTTACCGCCTTTGGCTACAAACTGCATCAGGCAGATCAAAACAATATCAAATGGGAGGAAGAAAAGGCCGAAGCACTGCCTGGCCTAACGGATGTGGGCGTTACTGTATTGAAAAAAGACTCGGCGAGCGATCTGCTCGACAAGGTGAATTTTAGCAACTTGCCGGTTAAAAAATATCCAAAGTTCTACCATCCGTTCAATTTCCATAGTCTCATACCCGATTTTGAGGACCCTAATTACAGTGTTGCACTACAGGGACAAAACGTGCTCAATACATTGCAGTCGCAGATCGGGTTTAACTATAACCGCGATGAGGGCTACAAGGAGATCAGCGCAGATGCTATTTATGGTGCATTATTTCCCTATATCTCTGCGGGAGCAAATTACACCTTAGACAGGCGCGGAATTTATAAAGGCAATAATGTTTATTGGAATGAAACAGCTGTACATGCCGGCCTGGAAGTGCCGCTTAATTTTATCAGCGGTCTGCATAATACCGGTCTTGCTATCGGGAGCGACATCTACTACAACAGTACCAGTTTTCAGCAACCCTTCAGAAGTACATTCCGCGATCGCTCATACGCCTATCTCAACAATTATATAAATTTTACTAACCGCATTGCTCAGCCGCTTCAAAATATTTATCCGCGTTTTGGCCAAAGTGTCAGCCTTAATTTTAAACAGGCAGTGGTAAACAGCAGTGACGCGCAGTTTCTGGCTAATGGCACCTTTTATTTTCCGGGGCTTTTTATTAACCATAACCTGGTTATCAACCTGGCCCATCAGCAGAAAACTCAGAACAGTGTCATTAGCTATTCTAATAATTTCCCGTTTTCGAGAGGCTATACTGTTGAGAATTTTAACCAGATGAACAAAATTGGTGTCAATTACCATTTTCCCATTGCCTATCCCGATGCCGGCATTTCCAATTTAGTGTACCTGCATCGTTTAAGGTCTAACGTGTATTTTGATTATACACACGTAAATGATTATTATACCAATAACACGCCTTTTAAGGCTAATTTCAGGACCGTAGGGGCAGAGCTTTGGTTCGATACACAATGGTTTAACCAAGAGCCGATCACATTTGGCTTGCGCTATGTGCATCTGCTTGACCCAGACACCTTCGGCGGCCTTAGTCCTAATAGGGTAGAACTGGTTGTGCCGCTAACGCTTTTTTAAGGTTGTTCATTGGTTCAATTGTTTAATGGGTTTTAATGCACATATGATGGCCAATGACAATTGACCATTTACTAATGAACAATTGAACCAATGAACTACTGAACAATTGAACTAATTAATCGCGTTAACTATTTTTCTCACGATGTCTTCCTGGGTTTGATCAAGCAGGTAAGGGTAGCCATTTTGGGTCATCAGGATATAGTCGTTGGTAAAGTTCATGCGGCTTCTAACTTTCATTTTCGCAGAAGCGTGAATTTCTTTAACCCGGGTGAAATCCACCAGGTCGCGGGCGTTGGTTTCAGTTATACCGCTACCGGGCATAACGATAATCCGGCCTGCCGCTCTCTCAACCAAACGCGCTATAGTTTTGGTACCCTCAATAGCCGTAGTGCGGCCGCCGGAAGTTAACAACCGGTCGCAGCCGATGGAAATAATATCTTCCAGGGCTTCATCAAAATTGCGGCACACGTCAAATGCACGATGAAAGGTTACACTCAAGCCACTTTTATGGGCCATTTCAGTAAGCTCACGGCAGCGGTCCTTATCCACATTGCCTTCTGCATCCAGCATGCCAATTACGATGCCATTGCAGCCTGATTCTATAGCATGGGCCACGTCAGCTTTAATGATATCAAATTCAAGATCAGTATAGAGAAAATCTCCCGGCCGCGGACGGATAAGCACATTTATCGGAATTTTTATTAGCTGCCGCGTAAGGGCTAATTGTCCGTAAGATGGGGTAGTGCCACCCTCAGCTAAATTTTCGCAAAGTTCAATACGTGTTGCTCCTCCTTTTTCCGCAGCAATGGCAGATGTAACGGAATTGGCGCACACTTCAAGTAAAACCATAAATAGAATTAGTTTGAAATCCTGTTAAAACGTTAGTATCGGAAAATATGCGATAGGTGTAAGTGGTATTAATAAAAGCTTTTGCCATCAATAAGCAGATCCTGCTTTTCGGCATTGCAAACAGCGTAGGTGAAGCCTTGCTGAATAGCATAAGCGCCATATTCGCCTTTTTTGTTAATGGCGAGAAAACCCACCTGTATTTGTTTGGCAGTATCCGGTTTTTTCTTGATAATGCGGTTAACGGCTTCTTTACACGCTTCTTGGGGCGGATAGCCCTGGCGCATCAGCTCAACCACGAGGAAGCTGCCTACATTGCGGATCACCTCTTCGCCCACACCGGTTGATGTAGCGCCCCCAACCTCATTGTCAACATATAAACCTGCACCGATGATGGGGCTGTCGCCCACACGGCCATGCATTTTCCAGGCCATGCCACTGGTTGTACATGCGCCCGATAGATTGCCGTGCGCATCAATAGCGAGCATGCCAATGGTATCGTGGTTGTATTTGCTGCCTGGTTTATAGGCCTTGTTCTCTATATTCACCACTGGCTCATATTTGGCAGTTTTGAGCCATTCTTTCCATGCTTTTTCAGATTCTGGTGTAAGCAGTTTTTCCTTTTTAAAGCCCTGTTCAACTGCAAACTGGGTGGCGCCTTCGCCAACAAGCATTACATGTGGCGTTTTTTCCATTACCAGGCGGGCAACAGAAATAGGATGGGCAATATATTCAATGGCTGCTACAGAACCGCAGTTACCATTTTCGTCCATAATACAGGCATCCAGGGTAACGTGCCCGTCGCGGTCTGGATAACCGGCACGGCCCACAGTATGGTTATTCATGTCAGCTTCCGGAACTCTAACGCCGGCCTCAACAGCATCAAGCGCACGGCCACCTTTCTTTAAAACCTCCCAGGCAGCTTTGTTGGCAGCTACGCCAAAGTCCCAGGTAGAAATTACGATTGGAAAAGATGAAGTGGTACCGATGCCATCGGCAAAGGCTGAGCGTGAAACAGCGGCGAGGCAGGCGCCAACGCCTGAGATCTGGATGAATTTTCGACGGTTGAACATATCAGCCGCTAATATAGTCTACATTGTTTCAACGCAAAAATAAATATATCACCATTGATACATTATCGGGGCTAATTACACAAAATCCTTATTACAATTGTAACAGTGCCAATTATGGGCTTGTTGAAAGGGCCATATATCGGTAAGCGCTTTGGTTAAGAGCGACATCCACGTATGCGAGTTGGTTTTTTCAATAGCAGATACGTTTGTTGATGCGCAGTAGGGACAAACAACAGAATTTTGTGTGTCCGGATCAATTTCAAAGTGGTCGCTCGCCTGTAGTTCGTGGCGCTCACTTACAATTTCCCTGCAGCGGGCGAGGTCGCGCGCAAATATTTTGAGTTTGATGCCTCCCACGGTGTTGTTGTATATTGGGTTGGCGGCGATGGTAAATTCATCAGCCAGGAAACAAGGTACGCCATTGGCTTCCAGTTTGGTGCGTACAATGTGAGCAAGCATTGGGTCGTGGTATGATTCGAAAGTTATAATATCGTCTTCCTTAGGCATGGCATTAAACGGCTGTGGTAACTGTCAAGTTAATAACTTTATTTTAAATTAAAGTGTTTTTGCTTAATTTGTGGTAATGAACCGCATAGACCGTATCTCCGCAATTCTTATTCAGCTGCAATCGCGCAGGGTAGTGAAAGCTGTGGATATTGCTTCGCGGTTTAATATCAGTTTGCGCACAGTTTATCGCGACATTAAAACACTCGAGGAAGCCGGTGTGCCCCTGATGGGGGAGGCCGGTGTAGGCTATGCGCTTGTTGATGGCTATCGCCTGCCTCCGGTAATGTTTACCCCCGAAGAGGCCGCCGCGTTTGTTACTGCTGAAAAGTTTATGGAAAAACTTACCGATGCATCTATCGGCGACCATTATCGTTCGGCCATGTACAAGATCAGGGCCATCCTTAAAAGCGCAGATAAGGATATGCTGGAAGATATTGACCAGAATATTGAGGTAGTAAAGGGCAGATCACAGCGTGCTTCGCTTAAATCCGATATTCTGCAAACGCTCATCAACTGCATTGCTAAAAAAGAGCTTGCTGCTATAACGTATTTTGCTCATCATAGTCAGCAGGTTACCCAACGCACCGTTGAACCTATTGGGGTTTTTTATATGGAAGGGTATTGGCACCTAATAGGCTTTTGCCACATGCGCAATGATTACCGCGATTTCAGAGTAGATCGCATCCGTTCGCTTGCCTGCACTGGAAAAACCTTTGTTAACCGGCATCCAACGTTAAAAGAATACATAGCCCAGATGGTGCGCGAGCGTAATGAAGTTAACGCCGTGGTAATCAGGGTAGAGAAAGATACAGCCAAACGTCTTATTGAACAGAAGTACTACTGGGGCTTCGTGTCAGAACAAGACAAAGGCGACTATGTAGAAATGACCTTCCTTACGGAGTGCATCGATTATTTCTCCCGCTGGTATTTCATGTTCGCCGATAAGGCCGAAATAGTTGATTGTCCTGAACTGGCAGAGAAATTAAGAAATTATGTGGAGGCGTTGAACTGCAAGGTAGGCACCCTGGCGTGATAATATCTGTTTGTCGGCCTTGCGCTCAATTGTATCGAGTGCTTACGCTGGTTTAGCGATTGGTATCGCGATTGAAACATTTTATCAAAAAAGGGCGATGCAATCGCCCACCCATGTTAAGCACTCATCGCAGATGAGCGCAAGCCTTTTGTTTTTATTTTTTTTCTTGCGCTCGATTGTATCGAGTGCTTAATGTGGTTTAGCGATTGTATCGCGACTTTAGACAATGGAAAAGAAGTAGGCGGTATCTAACAAGTCCACATCCATTACGCCATGCTGACTTGCATAATTGCTTGCAGAACTATACACATAATGTTCTGCTTCTTTCACTATTCCGGCTGTGACTGCGTTATTATGAATATATTCGAACTTCTGAATTAGTATAGCCGGTTTATCGCATTCAATTGCGTGATAGCCATCTTGCCAAACTTTATATTCTTTATTTCTGGTGTTGAACTTAGCGTGATATTGAAATCGGTAAAGTAACCAATCTCTTCTGCTTTCATTTTCTGTTTCTATCAAGGAGATGATCTTTTTACTGGTATATTTTTTAAAATCCCTGATAACGTCGCTTAAATGAGCCTCGCCATCTGTTGAAATAAGCAGGTGCGTGTGATTTGACATAATACAAAAGGCGTGAACCAACAGGCCTTTGCTTTGCCGACAGTAAGTTAGGGAATCAACAAGCATTTGTTTGTATATCTGCCGGGTAAATACATCTACCCAATCAACAATGGTAAAGGTTACGAAATAAATTTGCGAACAGTTTTGTATCTTATATCGGCGTGACATTTAAAGGTTAGATATGATACTAAGGTAAGATTTTTGTTAAACGAAACGGAGTGCAGGGGCGATGCAATCGCCCACCCATGTTAAGCACTCATCGCAGATGAGCGCAAGTGTTTTTGTTTTTTCTTGTCCTTGCGTCCGATTGCATCGAGTGCTTAATGTGTTTCAGCGATTGCATCGCGATTTAACTTCTTACAAAAAAGGCGATGCAATCGCCCGCCCATGTTAAGCACTCATCGCAGATGAGCGCAAGTGTTTTTGTTTTTTCTTGTCCTTGCGCTCGATTGCATCGAGTGCTTAATGTGGTTCAGCGATTGCATCGCGATTTAACTTCTTACAAAAAAGGCGATGCAATCGCCCACCCATGTTAGCACTCATCTTAGATGAGCGCAAGTATTTCTGTTTTATCCTCGCGTTTACCTCACAAAGCTCATCCGCTTTCCAACCGTACCCTCAATAAGTTTCCCCTGCTCATAAGCCAGGTTCCCCGACACTAACGTATGAGTTACACGACTATTAAAAGTTTGACCTTCAAACGGGCTCCAGCCGCATTTATAGAGGATATTTTGTTTGGAGACTTCCCAGGGGGCATGGAGATCAACGAGTACCAGGTCTGCCCAGTAGCCTTCGCGGATAAAGCCCCGTTTTTCAACCTGAAAGCAGATAGCAACATTATGCGCCATTTTCTCGGCAATTTGTTCTAAAGTGATCTTGCCTTGATGGTAAAGCTGTAACATAGCTGGTAAAGCATGTTGCACCAGCGGACCGCCTGATGGTGCCTGCAGATAAGGTTGTGCTTTCTCTTCAATGGTATGCGGGGCATGGTCCGTTGCAATCACGTCAATGCGGCCATCTAAAACTGCGGACAGTATGCCTTCCCGGTCGGCAGCCGTCTTTACAGCAGGGTTCCATTTGATCAGGTTGCCTTTGGTAGCATAATCCTCATCGGTAAACCAGAGGTGATGCACGCAGGCTTCTGCCGTGATCTTTTTCTCAGCCAATGGTATGCTATTATCAAAAAGATGCGTTTCTTTTTCTGTTGAAATGTGGAGTATATGTAAGCGGGTGCCGTTTTTTTGGGCCAGTTCAACTGCCATGGATGATGACAGGTAACAGGCTTCAGCACTACGGATCTTGGGGTGAAATTCGATGCTCACATTTTCACCCATGAGCTGCTTATAGTGGTTCAGGTTACTTTTTATAGTGGCTTCGTCTTCGCAATGCGTAGCAATAAGCATGGGCGATTCGGCAAAAAGCTTTTCCAGTGTGGTGGGATTATCGACCAGCATATTGCCTGTAGACGAGCCCATGAAAACTTTAATGCCGCAAACATTGGCGGTATCGGTTTTTAAAACCTCTTCCAGGTTATCGTTGGATGCGCCCATGTAAAAGGAATAATTGGCAAGCGATTGCTGTGCAGCAATCTGATATTTATCGTCCAACAGTTCCTGCGTGAGCGTATTCGGAACAGTGTTGGGCATTTCCATAAAGGAGGTGATGCCACCCGCTATCGCAGCGCGTGACTCTGTATGGATGTTGGCTTTGTGCGTTAATCCTGGTTCACGAAAATGTACCTGGTCGTCAATACAACCGGGCAGGAGGTAGAGGCCCTCGGCATTGATCTCCTTGTCGGCCGGTTTGTTAATCACCGGAGCTATTTGTTCAATAAATCCGTCTTTAATAAAAATATCACCGGCAAACTGCTTGCCTTCGTTAACTATAGTTGCTGCTTTGACAATGGTTGACGCCATAGTGCAAATATAATTTATCCTTTTAAAGCAAATGGGTTAAAGGCACTTTTATGTTAAATGAGGTGGCTGGCTCACATCCGGCTCAAAACTGTATCTTTGCGCCATGGCCCAAAGTTTTGAGGATTTTAAATTTAACAGGCAGATTTTAAATGCAATAGCCGATGCAGGGTATAAAGAACCTACGCCGGTTCAGCAAAAAGCCATACCACCCATACTTAACGGGCAAGATGTAATGGGCATAGCGCAAACAGGAACCGGTAAAACGGCGGCCTACGTATTGCCCATTGTGATGAAATTAAAATATGCCCAGGGCGACCACGCTCGTGCGCTTATCCTGGCCCCAACGCGCGAGCTTGCCCTGCAGATTGATGAAAATATAAGGGCATACGCCAAATATACCGACCTGCGTGTAGTAACAGTTTATGGCGGTCTTGGTCCCAAAACTCAGATAGAAACCATTAACAAAGGAGTAGACATTATTGTGGCTACACCTGGCCGCTTCATGGATATTTATTTAGCCGGTCATATCACCACCAAACCGTTACAGATACTGGTGCTGGACGAGGCGGACAAAATGATGGACATGGGTTTTATGCCGCAGATCAATCGCATACTAGAGGTAGTGCCGCGCAAACGGCAAAACTTGCTTTTTTCGGCAACTATGTCAGACAAAGTGCACCGTTTGTCGGCCAATTTCCTGGAGTTTCCAACGGTAATTGAAGTTACGCCGCAGGCCACCCCTGCACAAACCGTGAATCAAGTGCTGTATCATGTCCCCAATATTAAAACCAAGATCAATCTGCTGAAGCATATTTTTGAACATACCGAAGATATTGGTAAGATGATCATCTTTTGCAAAACGCGCTCAGCTGCGGAAGATGTATATAAATTCCTGGTGCGCAAGTTTGATGAAGAGCAGGTAAAGGTGCTGCATGCCAATAAGGGACAAAATACCCGGATCAACGCCATTAACGCCTTTAAGAATGATGAGGTTAAAGTGCTGGTAGCTACAGATGTAGCCGCGCGCGGAATTGATGTAAGCAACGTGAGCCACGTGATTAACTTTGACGTACCTATTGTAATTGAGGATTATGTTCACCGTATAGGCCGCACGGGCCGCGCCAATCAGAGCGGCGAAGCGGTAACATTTTGCAATCCTGCGGAAGAATATTATATCAAAAAGGTAGAGAAGCTGATCAGGCAAACTATTACTGTATTGCCGCTTCCATCAGATGTGTTTGTAGAGCAAACGCCTTATGAAGAGCGTCAGGATCAGGCGCGCGAGATCGACAATCAGAAGCGTAGAGAAAATCCGGAATTTAAAGGGGCTTTTCATGAGAAAAAGGAAAGTAATCAGCGGAAATCCTCAGTAGGAGCAAAGAAACCTTCCGGTAAGCCAGCTGCTAAGAACGTCTCTGCAAAGCATAAAAAAAACAATACTTTTAAAAAGAAACATTAAGAATGAAGTTCAGGTTAACCCCTTTAAATTTTTTTTCAGCCTTTTTTATTTTGCTAACGGCCTACATATGGATAGTGGGTGGTAATTTGATAGCCGGACGCCTTTCGCGGCACATTAATGGCAGTTTGGCCTGGATATTTCTGCTGTTTGCCTTTGTTGTGTCATTTCTAGATCTTATTTTCCGTAATTTCTTCCCTCAAACAAAAAGATTGTGGTTAGTGGAGCTAAGCTTTATAACTTTGACCATAGTTATTTATTTATTGATCAGATAAAATTTTACGAATGAAAAAAGCTGAGATTAAACTCACCATAGAGCTTGATGATAACAATGTGCCGGAAAATATTACCTGGGAGTCTACCGACTCGCAGAACAAGGAAGCCTTGCCGGTTAAATCAATGATGCTGGCCCTGTGGGATCATAATTATAAAAATACGCTGCGCATTGACTTGTGGACCAAAGACATGCCTGTTGATGAGCAGAAACGCTTTTTCTTTGAGACTCTGCAAACTATGGGCGACAGCTTTCTGCGCGCTACCGGCAACGGTGCCCTGGAAAAAGCTATTGTAGAGGATCTGCGCGACTATTGCGCCCACTTTGCCGAAAAGATGGAACTCTAACCAATCACCATATGCAATCTAAATCTTTTATCGCTTTTGTGGGCTTTGTGTTGCTCATCGCCGCTACGTATTGCCCGCTGTTACGTCCCTTTCATCTCGTAAACTGGGATGTGTATGATCTTAACAAGCCTTATGGCATAGTAATATTGCTTGTAGGGGTAGTGGGGATTGCCGGTGTGGTGCTGTCAAACCGTGCAGTAGCCCGTACGGCCGCCTGGCTAGCGCTAATACTGGTGGTGCTACTCTATGTAGCCGCTCAGATGAAAGTTCACAGCAGCTTCACTTTTATTCCTTTTAAAGGTTTGGCAGGGGCGCTTACCCGCATGATCAAATTTAAATGGGGATGGTGGTTGTTGTTCGCGGCGCCGGTTGTGGCTCTCGTTGGCGCTTTGGGCATGACCAAAACGCCAGTTGCTTCCCGGTAAACATTGCCTTAAAAACTATTTAGTTATCAAACTGCGTATATTTAAACATTTACGTATGCCGATCCCTTTAGCTTCAACCCGTTCCGATGTTTAAATTAAGTTTTCGCCAGCAGGTTTCTCTTGGATTCGTTGTGTCTATTGCCCTCGTATTAGTCGTGGGCATTTTCTCGTACAGAAGTTTAAAACAGCTTCAGAACGACACCGTGTGGGTAGAACATAGCCACCAGGTTATCAAATCCTCTGATATTCTGCTTCAAAAACTTGTTGACGCCGAAACAGGTATGCGGGGCTATGTGGCTACCGGTAACGATGTTTTTTTGGAGCCCTATCATGCAGCGCTGCATGTAATTGGTACCGAACTTAGCTCCATAAAAGAACAAACAAAGGATAACGCGGCACAGCAAATTGTGGCTGACTCGCTTGCGGCGCTTACTTCGGCTCAGCTTAATATCCTCCGGCAAAATATAGACGTTCGTCACACACATGGACTGCAATACTTTGTCCAACATGCCATGCTTACAAATGGCAAGGCTATAATGGACAATATACGGCGGGAGATCAATCATTTAAATGCAAATGAGTCGCAACTGCTTCAGCAGCGGAAGTTGAAAACAGATGCAGCTACAGAGCAGGCTGTGATTACGCTTATTATCGGCTCCGTGATTTTCCTGGTGATCATTCTGGTATTACTTGTTTATATTCAGGACACCTTCAGAAAGCAGAAGAAAAATGAAAAGGTTATCAGTAGAACCAATAGGGAACTGGAGGTTGTGATAGCCCAAAATAAAACTCAAAACTGGCTGCTCTCAGGCAGCAGCAGGCTCAATGAGAAAATGCAGGGCCAGCAAAACGAAAAGGAGATAGCGCAGAATATACTTGAAGAGGTATGCAGCTATACACAGGCCCTTACAGGAACGCTCTACCTGTACAATGAGGCGGAACAACTTCTGGAACTTTATGCCTATTATGCTTTTCACGACTTGAGCCTCATTAAACCCCAAATTAAACTTGGAGAAAGTTGGTTGGGCCAGGTTGCCAAAAGTGGCAAGTCGGCTACAATTAAGGGTAATGTTAATGAAAAATTGCGGCTTCAAACTTCTATCATCAATCAGGACCTTGCCGAAATATTGATTGTGCCTTTCTTTTTTGACAAAGAATTGAAGGGTGTGATGGAAATTGCTTTTCAGCAAGAGGCGCCGCAAAATATTATGGCATACGTTGAACACGCGGCGAGCGATATCGGCATTGCTGTAAACACGGCACAAGCGCGGTCTATTATGCAGCGCCTGTATGAGGAAACTCAGCAGCAGGCCGAAGAGCTGGAGGCGCAACAAGAGGAAATGCGGGTTACTAACGAGGAGTTGATAACCAAAACCGGGATGCTGCAGGCGTCGGAAGAAGAACTGAAAACGCAACAGGAGGAACTTCGCATGATCAATGCTGAACTGGAAGAGAAAGCCAGTTTGTTGGAAGAGAAGAACCATGCCATTGAAGAAGCGCGGCGGGCCATTAATGAAAAGGTTGATCAACTGGAAGCTTCGGGCCGTTATAAGTCGGAGTTTCTGGCCAATATGAGTCATGAGCTTCGTACGCCGTTAAATAGCATCCTTGTACTGGCCAGGATTTTAAAGGATAATAAACCCAGCAATCTTACAGCTGATCAGATCAAATATGCCAGCGTGATCTTTAACGCAGGCAATGATCTGTTAACACTCATTAATGATATACTGGATCTTTCAAAGATCGAATCGGGCAAGCTCGAAATACAAAATGAGGCTTTGCGGCTTACAGACGTTACGCAGGGCATGCATATGCTGTTTGATGAGCTGGCTACCAACAAAAAGATCAATTTTACCTCTCATATAGGCAATTTGCCCGATTATGTGGTTACCGACAGGGTAAGACTTGAACAGATTATTAAAAACCTGTTATCAAACGCGTTTAAATTTACAGCTGAGGGTGGAACGGTATCACTTGATATAAAACCAGGTGCCGAGCCTCAAACGGTAGATTACATTGTAAAAGATACAGGAATTGGCATAGCACCAGATAAGCAAAAGATCATATTCGAAGCCTTTCAGCAAGCAGACGGCGCTACCAATCGTAAGTTTGGCGGCACCGGGTTGGGGTTATCTATCAGTAAAGAACTTGCCGCTTTGCTGGGTGGCAGGATCTCCTTATGGAGCCAGCCGGGAAGTGGCAGCCAGTTTACGCTTACGCTGCCTGTGGAGAGAAAACAGTCAGAGGCAGGTGTGGCCGTAGAAATTGCATTGCCGGTGGCAGATGACTTTAAACTACCAAAACCCGTCAATGTTGAGCAGGCAGGCCGTGAACCTCTGGTTGTTATTGTGGAAGACGATAGCAACTTTGCCGAAGTATTGCAAAGCTATGCGCAAGATCATGGCTACAAGGCCCTGTTGGTGCACAACGGACTTTCGGCCGTTGATGTAATAGCTAAGAACAAGCCGCATGCGGTTATATTGGATATTGTGCTGCCGGGTAAAGATGGCTGGCAGATATTAAAAGAACTTAAACAAAATTCAGCAACGGCTAACATCCCTGTTCATTTAATGTCGGGCACCGGTGCAACGGAAGCCCGCATTAAGCGCGAAGGAGCTATCGGTTTCATGAAAAAGCCTATTGATACTGAGGTTTTAGATAAGCTTTTTAATGATATAGTGGCTCAAGGCGACGCTCCGTTTAAACAGGTTCTGCTGATAGAAGACCATCGAGTACAGAGCGAGGCGCTCAAGGAGCTGATGCAAGGACAGAGCATTACGGTTGACCAGGCTTTTGATGGCCAAAGTGCGTGGGACTTGTTGCAGCAGAATGACTATCAGTGTGTGATCCTTGATCTTGATTTACCGGATATTTCCGGTCTTGATCTTCTCGATAAAATAAAAGAAGCGGAACGTTTTGAATCCTTGCCCGTGATTATCAATACCGCTATGGAGCTGGATAAGGATGCCGTGACCCGGTTAATGAAGTATGCCAATGCCATGGTGATCAAAACCAATAAGTCGTCAGACAGACTTGTTGATGAGGTTAATCTTTTCCTTAATAAAGTTAGTGCCGCTGATCCCCAAAGGAGAGCGCCTAAATCTACGCCAGGAGTTAACGGCGGAAAAGAAGTGCTTAAGGGCAAAAAGGTGCTTATTGTTGATGATGACATGCGCAATATTTTCGCCCTGAGTAGCGCCTTGCAAGCTTTTGACCTGCAAGTTGAAGTTGCCAACGATGGGGAAGAGGCCTTGGAAAAGCTAAATACGGTGGAAGGTGTAGATATGGTGCTGATGGACATTATGATGCCCAAAATGGACGGTTATGAAACCACACGTGAGCTAAGGAAACAACCACAATGGGCCAAATTGCCCGTTATTGCACTTACAGCTAAAGCAATGAAAGAGGACCGCGACAAATCTATTGCCGCGGGCGCCAATGATTATATAACCAAACCGGTTGATGTTGACCGCCTCATCTCCTTAATGCAGATGTGGATGGAGGCATAATATATGGAAGCCAGCCGTTCAGACTTTAGTGATGCTGCCATTGGGGAGATTATACAGATAGCCCAGCAGGTGCATGGATTCGATTTTACGGAGTATGCAAAGGCTTCGCTTAAACGGCGGATCATAAGGGTAGGGCAACTTAAGAACATGAACTTTTATGATCTTAAGCACGCCTTGGTAAACGATCAGCAGTTCTTTAAGTTCTTTTTGGAAGAAATTACGGTAAACGTAACGGAAATGTTCCGCGATCCGTTGCATTATCTCTCGCTAAAGGAAAAAGTGCTGCCTTACCTCGCATCGTATCCGCAAATCAAAATATGGAGCGCCGGTTGCTCCACTGGTGAGGAGGCTTATTCACTTAACATATTAATACAGGACGCCAATTTAAAGTCTAAAACTTTTATATATGGTACTGATGTTAATGAGGAGGTGATTAAAACTGCCCGAAAGGGGATATATAGCCTGGAAAAGATAAAGGGATACGCCGAAAATTATAGGACCACCACACTTAGCGGATCCTTAACCGATCAGTTTACCATGATGTACGGCGCAGCTGCTGTACGGGCCGATCTAAAACAGAACACGTTTTTCTCTACGCACAACCTGGTGGCCGACGGCGTTTTTAATGAGTTTCAGCTTATCACCTGTCGCAACGTTTTTATTTATTTTGAACCTCCGCTGCAAGAAAAAGTACTACGGTTGTTTTATAAAAGTCTTTGCCCGCTCGGCTTTTTATGGCTGGGTTCTAAGGAAATAATCAGGTCCCATTTTTTTAAAGAAAGATTCCGGGTGGTAGACGCCAAACACAATATTTATCAAAAGATAAATTTATTATAATCGCGTAGGTCCTTATTTTACAATAATTTGCATTATTTTCGCCCACTTTCATTAATGAAGGGAAAAACCGGTAGGTGAAAATTTCCGTAGGTCACCCTCAGGAATTAGAAGTTTATAAAAAGAAACAGCCGAAAAGTAAATAGAAAAGAATTTTAGCCCTGACCTGCTTTTTATCATGACTGCCCCTATAAATATTTTGATCGTTGATGACCGGGAAGAAAATATAGTTGCCCTGCAGGCGCTGCTGAGCAGAGACGATATTCAGATTTTTTCGACCACCTCGGCCAACGAAGCGCTAAAGATTGCCTGGGAAAATAAAATTGCTATTGCCTTGGTTGATGTTCAAATGCCAGAAATGGATGGCTTTGAACTGGTAGAAATGCTAAAATCAAATCCAAGGACAAAAGACATTCTGGTAATTTTCGTAACAGCCATATCTAAAGAAGCTAAATATGCGGTTAAGGGATTTGGCGCGGGAGCGGTAGATTATTTGTACAAACCACTTGATCCCTATATAACCTCAGCTAAAGTCGACTCGTTTATTCAACTGGCCAAAAGTCAGAACGAGGTTCGGCTTAAAAATGAAGAGCTCCAAAACTACGCTCTTGTGGTGAAAAATTCGGCAGATATTATTTGTGTAGTTGATGCAAAAAATTTAAGAATCACCAGCGTTAATCCGGCAATAGAGAAAATATTATCATACCAGCCAGACGAGATTATCGGCAAAAACATTGTTGATTTTGCTGCATCGCATGATCAGTCGAACCTGAGCAACAAGCTAAACGAAATCATTAAGGAGAATCTTTCGTTTTCAACCTTCGAGCTTCAATTGCAAAGGTTTGATAAAACGGTGATCTGGGTTGAGTGCAGGGCCTCATACCGCAACAAGAACGTTTTTCTGAACATAAGCGATATATCTTCTTATAAGAGCTACCTGGAGCAGCTAATTAAATCAAAGGAAGCGGCAGAACATGCAAAAAAGGTTAAAGAAAACTTTTTAGCCACCATGAGCCACGAGCTTCGTACGCCCATTAACGGGATTGTCGGTGTGCTTAACCTGCTGCGTGATACGGCCGTTGACCAGGAGCAACATACCCTTATTGATCTGCTCGAAGTGTCTTCGCAGTCGTTATTAGGTGTAATTAGTGATGTACTTGATATTTCTAAGATAGAAGCCGGTAAGTTTAACATCGTCAGGTCGGCCAATAATATCAAAGAGATTTCCAAGGCTGTAAGTGATCTGCTTAAATTTAAAGCGGATGAGAAACATATCGACTTGATTACCGAAATAGATCCTGCCATCCCGGATACCTTAATGGTTGACGCACTGCGACTCAATCAGATTCTGATGAATTTGTTAAGCAATGCGATTAAGTTTACGGAACAAGGATTTGTACGGCTGAGTGTAAAGCTGGCGCAGCAGTTTGATCATAAATGTAAGCTGAAGTTTACCGTTCAGGACACCGGCATAGGTATACCGGCAGAGCGTTTATCCAGGATATTTGAATCTTTTGAACAGGCTGAAGATGATACGGCTACCAAATATGGCGGCACCGGTCTCGGTTTAACTATCGTAAAGAAACTGGTTGAACTAAAAGGCGGGGAACTGATTGTAGACAGTGACCCGGGAAAAGGCAGCATGTTCACCTTTACCAACTGGTTCACGGTGGCCGGTAAAGGCGATGAATCGGTTAAGACAAGTAAGGGCGTGAAAGATCTGGAGCCTTTTGACCATATTAATATCTTAGTGGCAGAGGATAACATGGTGAACCAGTTTATGCTCAAAAAGATATTAAAAGATTGGAACGCCCGTGTTGAAGTGGTTGATAATGGCCGTAAGGTATTAGATAAGCTACACGAGCAGGACTATGACCTGATTTTGATGGACACCCATATGCCGGAGATGAACGGGTACCAGGCCGCCAAATCAATCCGCGTTGAGTTTGAAGAACCTAAGAGGAGCACGCCTATTATCTCGCTCTCCGCTGCGTTATTTGATCATGAGCAGGAACAAGCTATTGCGTCAGGGATGAATGAAGTGCTTTCAAAGCCTTTTCAGCCCTTTGAACTTCATCAAAAAATCAAAAAGGTATTAGCACTGCATTAAAAATCGAGCTGGTATTGACCAACGCCACAAACCCGGGCTTCATGCTCAAGCAGCCATTGCTTGCGCCATAGGCCTCCGGCGTAGCCGGTAAGGCCGCCATCGCTTCCAATTACACGGTGGCAAGGCACTACTATCCAAAGATTATTTTTGCCATTGGCCGCCGCTATGGCCCTTATGGCTAAAGGGTTGCCCATGCGCTTGGATAGCTGCATGTAGCTTATAGTTGTGCCATATTCAATAAGTTGCAGGTTGTTCCACACCTTCTGCTGAAATAAGGTGCCCGCTTGCCTTAAAGGCAGATCAAATGTTTGGCGCTGACCGGCAAAATACTCATCCATTTGTTTTATAACGGTCTCCTGCACATCATTTTGAGGAGCGTCTGTAACGCCATCAGCATCGGTTATGTGTATGGAGGTGATGAAGCTTTGTTCCTCTGTAATCTGTGCCAACCCTAAAGGCGTTTTATAATTGATTACCGGCATACGGTAAAATTAAAGAATAAGAACCGAACTTCGTTAATGGTTATGGAGCAATTCGCCCGTTCTTAGATGATGTACGGTCTGCTCATCGTATAAATTTTATAAACGGTAAGGAGTAACCGTAAATCAAATTATCTTTGCAGCCAATGCAAGTTTTAAAACAAACCAGCTTTCTGCTAAAAAAGGAAATCCTGTTAGAGTGGCGTTCCAAATATGCTTTTAACGGCGTTTTGCTTTATGTAGTAGCCACGGTATATGTTTGTTATATTGCATTTAACCTTACCAGCGGCTTTAACCGCAGCCCCTCGTATCCGGTTGTGTGGAACGTGCTGTTCTGGATCATTATGTTATTTGCTTCGGTCAACGCTATTGCCAAGAGTTTTATACAGGAAGGGCGGGGCAGATTGCTATATTATTACACTATAGCATCACCGCAGGCTATTATTATGGCCAAGATAATTTACAACGCGCTCTTAATGACCCTGCTTACCATCCTCGCGCTTATAGTCTATCTGCTATTCTTCACCAATACCATTGGCGATCCTTTGTTCTATTTTCTCAGCGTGATATTAGGCAGCGTCAGTTTTTCAACGGTGTTCACCATGATTTCGGCCATAGCGGCCAAAGCGGGTAATTCTGGTACGCTGATGGCTGTGCTAAGCTTCCCGGTTATTATTCCGGTTATTTTACTCCTGGTTAAGATCAGCAAGGCGGCAATGGACGGCCTGGAGCGTAGCCTCAGCTATGGCAACATCGGCATTTTGTGTGCTATCAATGTCATTGTTATTTGTACTTCGCTGTTATTATTCCCCTTCCTTTGGCGCGACTAAAAGGCGAGCATTTTCATGAAGAAATGATTAAGAATATGAATGTTACATTTATTTTAGTCATTCAATACCTCAAAAAATAATACTTTTAAGCATGCGTTTTGTGTGGCTGTGTTTGTGCCTTTTATTCCCCTGTTTAGTTTGGGCACAAACAGGATCTATTACCGGTAAAGTTCAGCGGATGGATACCAAGGTTCCGTTGAGTAAAGCAAGTGTTTTTTTGAGCAATGCAACTTACGGCACTGCAACCAACGATGATGGTACTTTTACATTAACCAATATAAAACCGGGCCAGTACGAGTTGGTGGTTACCATGGTTGGCTTTGAAGATTTTACGCAGACCGTAATGGTAGGCAAAGAGCCCATTAAGATTTTTGCAGAGCTGCTGCCCAAAGTAACGGAGCTGCAAACCGTAACCATTACCAGTGATGTAAACTGGAAGGCCAATTACCAATTGTTTCTCAAAGATTTTCTGGGTACATCGGCCAATGCGAAAAAGTGCAAGATACTTAATCCGCACGTTATCCATTTTATACATAATAAGTCGAGGAAGTTGCTGCAGGCTTATTCTGACGAGTTTATTAACGTTGAAAACCGTGCGCTTGGTTACAATTTCAAGATCCTGCTCAAGTCCTTTAAAACTGATGGCATCAATCACCTCATCAGTTGGGAAGGCAAGGTTTTATTTGAAGAAATTAAAGCTTCGGACCAACAGAAAGAACAATGGCATGAGCGGCGAAGGGAATGCTATTACGGCTCGTCGGTCCACTTTTTCCGATCGTTGCTGCACAATCAGCTTGATCAGGACGGATTTGTGATGATGAGATTGCTGCGGAAGCCCAATTTACAACGGCCGTCGGAAGAGCTGATCCAGAAGAAACTGGATAAGTTTAACCAGCCATTTCTTACCGTGGCAACCCGCGACTCCCTGATTTACTGGAGGAACGAGGCTAATTTGCCCAAGTATAACGAAGATCTTATCCGTACACCGATTCCGCCTTCGGCTATCTTGCGCAACACCGATCAGCCTAATATTTACGCAATAACATTTCCCGACTATTTGTATGTAATTTATACCAAACGAAAGGAAACGGAAGATTTTAGAGACGTATACCGCCCGCTGGATATGGAGAATTACGAAACCAGTGTTGTTACGCTATATAAGCATTATACTATGTTTGATCCTAATGGGGTAGTGGTATTGCCCCAAACCACTTTGTTTGAAGGAGCCTGGTCAAAAGCAAAGATAGCTGAGCTATTACCGCTGGATTATTCTCCGGATGAGCGATAAATGATCATTTTTAAATTAAGGCATAATTTTAGCCCCGCTGGCCCCGAAACATTGTTAAAACTTGGCAGGTGGTTTAAAAGTAGCCATATTTGCTTTACCTTTGCAACTTTTTAGAGTTAGTAGCTATGAATTTTATATACCAACGCTGGTGGAAGGTAGTGGCCGTAGTGCTGATAGCCTATACACTGGTAGCAGGCTTTTTGCTTCACGTACCCCGGCTGCCCATTCTTCACGAAACAATCCGTAACCTGTACTTTCACGTGCCCATGTGGTTCAGCATGTTGGTGGTTATGGTAATTTCGGTAGTATATGGCGTAAAATATTTAACAACAGGCAATGAAACCTATGATTTGGTTGCGGTGGAGTGCGTTAACACTGGCCTGTTCTTTTATGTATTGGGTTTGCTGAGCGGCATGCTATGGGCCAAGTTTACCTGGGGCGAGTATTGGAGCAATGATCCCAAACAGAATAGTGCGGCTATCGCGTTCTTGTTGTACTGTGCTTACATTATTCTCCGCAATTCGGTTGACGAGGAGCAGAAGCGGGCCAAGATTTCGGCCATTTACAACATTTTCGCTTTCCCGGTAATGATTGTGCTGTTGTTTATTTTGCCGCGTCTAACTGATTCACTGCACCCCGGCAATGGCGGTAACCCGGCATTCGGCAAATTTGACCTCGATAACCGCATGCGTATGGTGTTTTATCCCGCCTGTATAGGGTGGATTTTAATAGGCATCTGGATAGCGAGCCTGCGCTTCCGCATCCGCCTGATTGAATATAAGAACAACGCTTTGTAATTAAGAAAAATGAAGAAACTTACCTTTCTGGCCCTGCTTTTAATATCGTCCTTACAACTTTTTGCACAACCTGCTCAACAGGTAGAAATGGCCGATCAGTTACGGGCATCAGGAAAAATCTATGTGGTTATTGCCACCATCGTGGTTGTATTTGTGGGGTTGGCTATTTATCTGTTTGCTATTGACAGCAGACTGAAAAAAATAGAAAAAAGTAAATAATAGGTAAAATATTACCTATTCGGTTTAAACCTACATTTTGTTCAGGTGTTTATAGTGTGTTTTGGAAACACTAACTATAGGCTTATTTGCATAAATGGAACATTTTGATACAAATTTGTATTCTTTTAAACCGATTATTTACTTAACAACTTAATTATGGCAACCAATAGCATCGCTGCTGCCAGCGAGACTACACACTTCTTTTCTGATGTGTGTAAGAATTTTGACTATGCAGCACAGTTTACCAAGCATGACGCCGGATTATTAGATCAGATCAAGTCGTGCAATAGTGTATACAGGTTCCGATTTCCGATCCGCAAGGGGAATGGTTTTGAGGTGATTGATGCCTGGCGGGTTGAACATTCTCACCACCAGTCGCCCACCAAAGGCGGTATCCGCTACAGCCAGATGGTTAATGAAGATGAAGTGATGGCGCTAGCCGCTTTGATGACCTACAAATGCGCCATTGTTAACGTTCCGTTTGGTGGAGCAAAAGGAGGCATCCGAATTAATCCAAAGAACTACAGCTTACTGGAACTCGAAAATATTACCCGCCGTTATACTGTAGAACTTGCCAAAAAGAATTTTATCAGCCCCAGTATTGACGTACCCGCCCCCGACTATGGTTCAGGCGAGCGGGAAATGAGTTGGATAGCCGATACCTATGCCACCATGAATCCCGGCCAACTGGATGCAATGGGTTGCGTTACCGGCAAACCTATCGCCCTGCACGGTATTGCGGGCCGCCGCGAGGCTACCGGAAGGGGAGTGGCCATTGCGGCCCGGGAGTGTGTGAGCATTGCCGAAGACATGCACAAAATAGGCCTAACGCCAGGCTTATCGGGCAAAAGGGTTATTGTACAGGGGCTGGGTAATGTGGGTTACCACTCCGCTAAGTTCCTGGCCGAATTTGGGGCGGTTATAGTTGGCCTTTGTGAGTATGAAGGTGCAATTTATAATCCCGACGGTCTGGATATAGACGCTGTTTTTCAGCACCGCAAAGTTACCGGCTCTATTTTAGGCTATCCCGGCGCCAAACAGGAATTTAAAACATCAGGCGAAGGACTGGAGCAGCCTTGCGACATCCTTGTGCCGGCAGCGCTTGAAAATCAGATCACGGTGGCCAACGTGGGCCGCATTCAGGCTAAGATCATAGTTGAAGGCGCAAACGGCCCAACTACTCCAGATGCTGAACAGATATTTTATAAAAACGGCGGTATTATTGTTCCGGATATGTACGCTAATGCCGGCGGTGTTACCGTATCTTATTTCGAGTGGCTCAAAAACCTCTCGCACGTCGCGTTTGGTCGCATGAACCGCCGGTTTGAAGAAAATACCAATGCAAACATTGTAAATATGGTTGAGAGTATCACCGGTACCTCATTAAACCCCGTACAGCGTGCAAGCATCATCAAAGGGGGATCTGAGCTTGAGCTGGTGAACTCCGGCCTGGAGGATACCATGATCCGGTCTTACCACGAGATCAGGGAAACTTTTAAAAGGATTGAAAAGATTGATACCTTACGCACAGCGGCCTTTGTAGGCGCCATCAACAAAGTGGCCGTGTCCTACCAGAACCTTGGCGTTTGGCCGTGAGTTGGTTAGAGAAGGTTAAAGTTGTTAGAAGGGTTAAAGAGGTTGAGGTAATTAACACCTTGTAGTTGCGAGCGATAGCGAAGCAATTACGTAGGTTATCGGTCAATGGCCATGATCTTATCTTAACTTGATGTTTGTTTAACTGATTGTTTTTCAGGTGTTGAAATAGCGATGGGTTTCAAACCCATCGCTATGTTTGTGTGTGCCTTATCGCCACGTTTTTAACCCCTTTAACCTTTTTAATCTACTCTAACCATTCTAACTCCCTTTAACCTCTCTCAAGAATAATTCTAAATAAGATTTGTGACTTGCAATAATCATTATTAGCAGCACGTTTTGTATTTTTGCACTTCGCGAACTACACGAGAAGGATAATACATGAAAAAGAGTTCAATTTTTGGTATAATCGTAATAGCTATAGCTATTGCTGTGATCATTAGTACTTATTCAAGTTCAAGTACTTATGGCACGTTTGCAGATGCAAAGCAAACAACTTCCCAACTGCAGATAGTAGGTCATTTAAACAAGCAAAAGGAGCTGTATTATGATGCTACTAAAGATGCCAATTATTTCTCATTTTTTATGAAAGATAACAAGGGAGAAGAATGCAAGGTTGTTTTTACGGGTACCAAACCTGAGGATTTTGAAAAATCTGAACAAATTGTACTCACCGGGCAAATGGTTGGCAGCGAATTCCACGCTTCAAAAATTTTGATGAAATGTCCGTCAAAATACACCCAGGATAAGTTAGAAGTAACTGAATTTAAGGCTAAGCAAGCCGCTCTATAACCCATTTTTAATGAATACAGTATTTCAAGGCGAGCACCTGTTGCCCGGCAATATAGGCCGGTTGTTTGTTGTGTTGTCGTTTGGTGGTGCGCTTTTGTCGGCTATTAGCTATTATTTTGCTACCATAAATAAAGAGGATCTTTCGTGGAAACGGATGGCCCGCATTGGGTACTACGTTAATGCTGCCTCAGTTGTAGGTATCGGCGCTTCGCTCTTCTATATCATTTTTCATCATTATTTTGAATACCATTATGCCTGGGAATATTCCTCTCGCGACTTACCGGTATACTATATCATTTCAAGTTTCTGGAACGGACAGGAGGGTAGCTTCTGGTTATGGACCTTCTGGCAAGGCGTACTCGGATTGATCCTTATTCGCAAGGCCAGGAGCTGGGAAACCCCGGTGATGACTATTATCGCCCTGTCTCAAGCCCTGCTGGCCTCTATGTTGATCGGGGTTGAAATTTTAGGTGCCCGCATAGGCAGTTCGCCATTTATTCTGCTTAGGCAGGCGGTTGAAGGACCGATTTTTAGCCGCCCGGATTATTTGACCTTCATTAAAGACGGCCGGGGCATGAACCCTTTGCTGCAAAACTACTGGATGGTAATACACCCGCCAACCTTGTTCCTTGGTTTTGCGTCTATGGTGGTTCCGTTTGCCTACGCTATTGCCGGCCTTTGGCAAAAACGCTACCAGGAGTGGGTTAAGCCTGCTATTTCTTATTCGCTTTTTGCTGTAATGGTACTCGGAACGGGTATTATTATGGGTTCTTTCTGGGCATATGAGTCATTGAACTTCGGTGGTTTCTGGGCCTGGGATCCGGTTGAAAATGCCTCGCTTATTCCCTGGTTAACCCTTATCGGTGCGGTTCACGTGCTCATCATCTATAAAAACACGGGGCATTCCTATTTCACAGCTACATTTTTAACACTGGTTAGTTTTGTGCTGGTATTATATGCTTCGTTCTTAACCCGTAGCGGCATCCTTGGCGATTCCTCTGTGCACTCATTTACGGACCTCGGCCTCTTCTGGCACTTGGTTGTGGATGTCGCGGTATTCTTTATTATAGCGGTTGTGGCAGTTGTGGCGCGTTGGAAGGAGTTGCCGATCAGTAAGAAAGAGGAGGAAACTTACTCCAGAGAGTTTTGGGTATTTGTAGGTTCGGTATTTCTGGCGCTTTCCTGTTTGCAACTGGTGGTAGTAACATCAATTCCGGTTTGGAACGCCATATTTAAAACCAATGTTGCTCCGCCTAATGATAAGGTGGCGGTTTACAACCTGCTACAGGGCGCTTTTGCTGTTATTGTAACCATATTCATTGGGTTTACCCAGTTCTTAAAATATAAAAAGACTGATACCACTCGTTTCTTTATTACCACCGGCGTTTACCTGGTTTTTGCGGCGCTTATTGCCACTTTGCTGGTTTACGTTACCGGTGTATATCACCTTAAAGTGGTTTTCTGGCTAGTGATGTTTGGTGCCGTTTATGCCATCATGGCTAATGCGAAGGTACTTGCCGATGCGTTTAAAGGTAAGTTTAAACTCGCCGGATCTGCAGTAGCGCACATCGGTTTTGGTTTGATTCTCCTGGGTGCTGTAATTGCCGCAGGAACCAGCAAGATCATTTCTGTTAATAACACCGGTATAGGTTACGGCGCTGACTTTGACAAAGCCAACAATGCCCGCGAGAACATTATGCTGTATAAGAACCAGCCTATTACCATGGGCGATTACCAGGTTACTTATTTCGGCGACTCGATAGCTGCACCTAACCATTATTTTAAGGTGGAGTACAAAAAGACCGACGCTAAGGGTAAAGTTGTTGAGGACTTTGTGCTGAAGCCGAATTCGCAGGCTAATCCTACCATGGGACTGGTTTCATCGCCGTCTACCAAGCACTTCCTTTTCCACGATTTGTATACCCACGTTACCATGGCGCCAATTAAAAATGAGCTCCAACAGGGAGAAGATGCTGGCCATGGGGAAGATAACGATGATAAGAACTATGATGCTCCGGTAACTCACCAGGCATCTATTGGCGATACGATCCATTTCAGAGACGGCTATATATTACTGAAAGGCCTCAACAAGGAAACCAAGCTACAGAACATAGCTTTAGGCCCTAACGATGTGGCTGTGGGCGCTATGCTTGACGTTGTGGCGCACGGCAAAACCTATCAGGCCGAGCCGGTTTACATGATCAAGAATGGCAACGTATTTGATTTTTCGCGTAAGGTTGAAGACATTGGCTTAAAACTACGTTTTACCAAGATTATACCTGAACAGAATAAGGTAGAGGTAATGGTTTACCAACAACCGCAGAACAAGCGTCCGTACATTGTAATGCGTGCTATCGAGTTCCCTTGTATCAACTTCTTCTGGTCTGGAACAATAATTATGGTGATTGGCTTCCTGTTGTCTATTTCCCGTAGAAATAAAGAGTGGAAAGCCGACGAAACGCCAAAAACAAAAAAGAGAGAACTTGAGAAAGTATAAATAAATGGATGATCTAACTCATCATCATGAAAACCTGGTCAGGAACGGATTTGCCGTTATTGATCAGGTTTTTTCTTTGGAAGAAGTTGGGCAAATAATTGGTTTAGTAAACTCTGAAAGTTCCCTTGCTTGAATGTAAGTAAGCGGCCAGGGTAGGAGGAATGACAGATTTTACTTCAATAGGCAATTGATGTCATGCCGATTATTTCGGCATCCCACATGCAAAGTAAACCTCCTGTGAGATCCCGAAACAAGTTCGGGAGAACTTTAAGTTGTGCATTGCTGTGGTCGGAAATCTGTTGGTTCAATATCTAAAAAAATACTAAGATTGCCATCAAAAATCAGATAGTATGCGGATTTCAATTGTGGGCTCAGGGAATGTGGCCACTCATATAGCTGCTGCATTGAAAAATGCGGGACATCAGATTGTGCAGGTTTATAGTCCGAAGTATGACCATGCGGCCTTGCTGGCCTATCATGTTAGAGCTGAGCCGGTAGATGATCCCGATCTGCTTCAGCCTGTTGATCTTTTTTTGGTTGCCGTTAAGGACGATGCCATTGAGGCTGTCGCCACCAAACTGGCCAAACATGGGGTGCCGGTTGCACATACTTCCGGTGCAACGTCTTTAGCTGTATTAGAAAAGTATATTGCACAGGCAGGGGTTTTTTATCCATTACAAACGTTTAGCAAGGTTAAAGAAGTGAACTTCAAAACGGTTCCGCTGTGTATAGAAGCAAATAACGAACAGTTGGAGGGAATGCTTTTAAAGCTTAGCTCAACCATCAGCCAAAGTGTTTATAAGGTATCTTCGGACCAGCGGAAGGTGTTGCATCTTGCTGCAGTTTTTGCCTGCAATTTCCCTAATTACCTGTACGGCATCGCCCAAAATCTACTTAAGGATGCTCAGCTTGATTTCGGCCTGTTGCGACCTTTGATTTTGGAAACAGCGGTGAAAGTTCAGGGCCAGTTTCCGGCTGAGGTACAAACGGGGCCGGCTGTGCGTAACGATCAGCAGACGATGGCTAATCATCTGGAGATGCTGCAACAGAATGATTATCTGCAACAGGTTTATCGTTTATTAAGTGACGGAATTATCCAAATGAATAAAAGTTAAATTTAGGGAGTTTTAATTTTATTACTTTTGCGGCCTGATTGCGATTGTAGCGGCCCACAGTCGCCAAAACTTTTGCCTTGAATATTTGATTTTAGTAACGTAAAGCACTAAAGGTTAAGAAAATAATGTTAGATAAACTTAAAGATATTACAACTTTTGTTTTTGATGTGGATGGTGTTTTAACCGATGGGGGAGTATACGTGAGTGAAACCGGCGAGCAGTATCGCCAGTTTAATATTAAGGATGGTTATGCAGTACAACTGGCCGTAAAATGTGGCTATAATGTTTGCGCCATATCCGGCAGCCGTTCCAAGATTGCTATCCATCGTTTAAACAGTTTGGGCGTTCAGGATGTGTACATTGGCGCTTATGTTAAAACAGAAGTGTTTAAGGCTTATCTCGAAAAGAAACACATCGGCCCGGAAAGCGTACTTTTTATGGGCGATGATATACCCGACATCGGCGTGATGAAGATGGCCGGCCTCCCTGTGTGCCCTGCTGATGCCGCCGAAGAGATCAAAGCCGCCGCAGCCTATATTTCACCATTTGCCGGTGGCAGAGGCGCTGTGCGCGATGTAATTGAAAAGGTCCTCAAAATTCAGCACAAATGGATGAGCGAGGAAGCCTATAGCTGGTAATCTTTGTGGTTCATGGTTATTTGTTCATAGTTCATGGATCATAGTTCATAGATGTCCTCTCCAATCAACCAACCGCTAATTAACCAGTCTCTAATTAACTAATCTCCACCAATGACTTTTCCACCTATTATACTTGCATCTAAATCGCCTCGCAGGCAGGAGCTTTTGAAATTGATGGATCTGGATTTCCGGATCGTTTTAAAGGAAGTGGATGAGTCTTATCCCGAGGGCTTGCAGCCTGAAGAAGTGGCAGTATATATAGCCACAAAAAAGGCCCATGCATTTGATGGGGCTGCTGATGGCCATATTGTACTTACCGCAGACACTATTGTTTGTATTGACAATAAGATTTTAGGCAAACCTGCTTCGCCAGAAAACGCTGTAGAGATGCTCCAAATGCTCGCGGGACGAATGCATCGGGTAATTACCGGCGTGTGCCTGATGTACAATGGAAAGGTGGATCAGTTTTTTGAGGTGTCTGAAGTATACTTTAGGGATATGGCGGAAACCGAGATCCGCAGTTATGTTGATCAATATAGCCCGATGGATAAAGCGGGTGCTTATGGCATCCAGGAATGGATAGGTGTAACCGGAATTATTAAGATCAATGGTTCATACACCAATGTTGTAGGGCTGCCCACCGAAAAGGTTTATCAGCATCTGACCAAGATCATCAAATAATATATTGTAAACGGGCCTTCTGTATGGGGCCCATTCTTTTATTCAGTACAATAACTTATTATTTCACTTTCATTTCATTGTTCTTCCGGTTGGCATCTGGCAGGGCGTGGTCAGGGTCGATAACTACTTTTTCTGCTTCGCGCTTGCCCGGGATGATAATGGTTGTTACCTTGTTTTGCAGCCAGGTTTCAACCGGATAGTGCCGGCGCAGCTTGCTGCCGTCTTTATAGGTTACTTCTAATGAAAACGGCATGGCCATAGGCTCTTTGTTGGCTATCACTACTTCAATGCCTTTTTTGGGATCATTGTCTATATAACGGGCATCAATGAGCGCAAGATCAAGTTTCCAGTTGTTGAAATACCATTCGCGCCAAAACCACGAAAGATCCTCGCCCGCGCCGTTCTCCATGGAGCGGAAAAAGTCGTTGGGTTGGGGGTGCTTGAAGGCCCACTGATGAATGTAGTTTTTGAAGGCATAATCAAAGCGATCCTTACCGAGGATTTGCTCGCGTAGCAGCACCAGCCCCAGTGCGGACTTGAAATAAACAATCGGATGGCGGTACTTTTCTGGCGTGGCATCTGCGCGAGTCATAATGGTTACGGCGTCAGGATCATTGATCACCGGCACAATTTCATCAGCAGGATGGCCACCGCCCGGCGCATATTCATCATCGCGTTTAGGAGCGTATTCGCCATGATTAAAAGCGTTTGACGCGTAGATATCAATAAAGGTATTAAAGCCTTCGTCCATCCAGCCAAAACGGCGCTCGTCAGACCCCACAATCATCGGGAACCAGTTATGGCCTATCTCATGTGCAGTAACCCAGTAGAGTTCCTTGCCTTTATCATTAATGCCGTCAAAAACTATCCCGGGGTACTCCATGCCTCCCGCAATGCCAGCCTCGTTAACGGCTACGGGATACGGATACATAAACCACTTTTGAGAGAAGTATTCAATCGAGCCTTTAAGATATTCGGTAGCTCGTCCCCAGGCATCGTTTCCCGCGCTTTCAACAGGATAAACCGACATGGCTAACGATTTCTTGCCGTTGGGCAGGTTAACCCCTGCTGCATCCCATATATAAGCTTTAGAAGCGCCGAAAGCAACGTCGCGGGTATTATTCATGCGGAAATGCCAGGTAAGGTTACCATGGTTAACCGGCCTTGAGGCTTTCGTATTAATTTCTTCGGCAGAACGAATCATTACCGTTTTGTCGCTATTGCGTGCTTCATTAAGCCGGCTGATCTGGTTTGACGTTAGTACCTCATTCGGATTCAGTAACTCGCCAGAACCTGCAACAATCATGTCCCACGGCACGGTCACCTCATAATCAATATCGCCATATTCAAGATAGAATTCTCCCGCGCCTAAAAAGGGCAGCGTATCCCAGCCCTGCGAATCGTCGTAAACGCACATGCGCGGAAACCATTGGGCTATTTCAAATATCTTACCGTTTTTAGTGTCGGCATAATCTGTGCGCCCGCCAAATGCTCCCGGAATGGTATAATGGTATTTTATCTCAATTTTGATCCTGGCCCCACTGCCCGCCAATGGTTTGGGTAGCCTGATCTGCATGCGGGTATCATTAACAATATAGTCTGCCTTCTCGGGTTTGCCATCAGCAATAATGCTGACTGATTCGAGTTGATAACCCTTGGTGTGCTCCGTTGCCGCTATGCCGGTATAATAGTTGGACCGTGCGTCTGGCTTATAGGTGTTTTGATCGAGCTGCAGCCACAGGAAGGGTAGCTGGTCCGGACTGTTATTGGTATAAGTAATAACAGCTGTACCGCTTAAAATGTTGGTAGCTGTATCTATGCTGGCCTTTAACTGGTAGTCGGCCCTGTTTTGCCAATACTTAGGGCTAGGATTGCCGTTAGCCGAATGAAATTCATTGCCGCGTTGCTGATAAAAAAGCGGTACAAAAATGTTTGAAGGATAATAGTTAGATGATATGGTATCCAATCTGTTTTTTTGTCGTTGCTGAGCAACGGCAGAAAAGGCCAGACATAAACTAAGGCAAAAAGATATGATTTTCATAAATAAGACGCCGGGAAAAATTAAGGCAATATACTAAGGATGGCTAAATTTTTAGGCTTAGAGAAGTTGCGCCCATAAATTAAGTACAAATTATTCTCTTGGCCGAAGAATCACGCTTTGCTTGGGTCAAGCATTTCTGCCAGCAAACCCTCTTTTAATGAGTAAGTAGACATGCTTACCTCCTTAATGCCTAACTTTTGGACAATGTAGCGGGTAATGATTGAAGCTACTACAATCATATCTATTCTTACCGGGATAATGCCTGGTGTACCAAGCCGTTCGTGGTGTGATGATTCGATCAGTTTATCGGTAATGCCGAGCAGGTCTTCAAGGTCAAAGCCATAGCATTTGATGGACTGCAAATCGAATGAATTGTCTTTTTGCCGTTCAATGAGTTCAGCGAAGGTCTCAAATGCTCCTGATGAACCGATAAGGTGTTCAACCGGATGATCTTTAACTGCATTTAAGAGATTGGGCAAAACTTCGTCCAGGTAAACATTTAAGGCCTCGACGGATGCTGCAGGGATAGGATCAGTATGATGAAAGCGGTCCATCATTCTTTGTGCGCCTATTTCAAAGCTCTGTTTCCAGATGATGTTTTCGTGAGTTCCAAGAATAAACTCTATACTGCCCCCACCAATATCCATAATCAGGTTATTATGTTCACCAAGGCAGCCTGATGCTTTAACGCCATTGTAAATGTAGGCAGCTTCTTCATCGCCGCTAATAAGTTCGATATTGATGCCTGTATTTGCCCTGACGCAGTCTATAAACTCGCGGCCGTTACTTGCGTTACGCAAAGCGGAAGTAGCAACCGCTTTTACCTGTGTAATGTGATTTTCCGCGATCAGCTCACGAAATCTGTCCATCGCCTTTAGTCCGCGTTCAAAAGCGGCCTCGTTGATATAGCCTTTGCTGATGCCGCCTTCGCCCAACTTTACGGCGATTTCCTGGTGAGCAATCTTAGCGAAGTTTTGGGGCGTGCCGTCAGCAATTAAAAGATGAAAAGTATTAGTGCCAAGATCCATTACCGCCGCCGCAGCCTCGTGAGAGGTAAGTGCGCTGCGGTCGTCTGATTCTTTTTTTATAGTCATTTAATACTAACGTAGCTTAAGTTGGGCAAATCCAATGGTAAAAATTCTTGTATTCATCCTTAATTGTATTAGAGCTTTCTGAAATCAAAAATCCGACATCCGAAATCAAATTCCCCCTTTAGGGGGTTAGGGGGTTATTCTTTATAGAAAAACCATTTGCTGATCTCCCTAAAATTAGTCTTTTTACCGTACATTAAAATACCTACCCTATAAATGCGTGAAGCCACCCACGTGGTAAACAGGAAGCCCGCTATCATCATAAATGCGGAAAGGGCCAATTGCCAACCGGGTACACTAAACGGCAAACGCACCATCATGGCAACGGGAGCGGTAAATGGTATTACTGACAGCCAGAAGGCCAGCGAGCTATCCGGATTGTTAACAAGCACTGAAAACGACAAAATGTAGGTAAACAGTAATGGTAGCGTTATGGGGAACATAAACTGCTGCGTTTCCGTCTCGCTATCCACCGCCGAGCCCACGGCTGCAAACAACGCGCTGTAGAGCATGTAGCCGGTTAAGAAGTAGAAGATAAACCAGCTTAAAATATAACCATAGTTAATGGTTTTCATGCTGTTATACATATCCAGTGCCGGGCTCGGAGGTGCTGTAGGGGTAGCAGTTTGTACCTTTATTGGTTGGTTCTGCCTCATAACCTGCTCTCTCTGGGCATTAACTTTATCCTTCATCAGGAAATTGCTCGCTACTACTGTTATAGCAGTTGATAGCGCTATCCACAACAGGAACTGTGTTAAGCCGACTGCGCCAACACCAATGATTTTACCCAACATTAGTTGAAAAGGCTTTACCGATGATACCACCACTTCAATAATGCGATTGGTTTTTTCTTCAATAACACCCCGCATTACCTGGGATCCGTAGATGAAAAGCGATATGTAGATCAAGATAGCGCCTGCCACTGCTGCGCCGTAGGCGGCCCCAACGCTCGAGTCTTCCACACCTTTTTCGGTGACCTGTTTGGACGTTATCGCTATTTTAGCAGTGGAGACTTGATGCAGTTTAGCGGTGTCAATGCCGGCTCTAACCAGGCTATTGGCATTGGCAATGTCGTTCATCTGTTCCTCAATTTTGCTTACGACAGAAAAATTGGGCTTTTTCTGTGAGAGTATCTCCACGCCGTTGGGTTTGGTATAGTCGGATGGGATAAATAGCAGAAACTCCTCCGCGTCTTTCTTTAAATCAGCTTTTATATTACTTACGGGGCCGGAAGAGCTAATAAACTTAATGGTTTTAGTATCTTTAAGCTTGCCCGCAAACACGCCGCTTTCATCAACCACGTTCACGAGCCGAACTCTGTTCAGATCGTCGCTATTGATGAGGAGGAGAGCCATAACGCCATACATGGCCAGGATAAGTCCAGGCACCAGAAAGGTCATTACAATAAACGATTTTTTGCGTACTCTGGCCAGGTATTCGCGCTGTATGATGAGTAGAACTTTGTTCATCTTCCGTCAATTTGATTTACTTTCTGAATAAATATTTCATGCATGCTCGGTATCACTTCCTGTAGCATGTGGATCTGGGCCTGGGGTATAAGGTACTGAAGCACCTCGTTTGCGGTAACGCCTTCTTTAAACTGTACTTTTAGGGTATAAGCATCATCGGCCGCAATCTCGTCGAGCAGTTCAAAAGGCTCATCGCCGGTAAAGTCGATCTTGTTGCCCGTATATTCAATCAAGAAGGTGTTGTTTCTGTAAGAGTTGCGTACATCCTTCATTTTGCCATCCAGTATTTTGCGGGATTTATTAATGAGCGCAATGGAGTCGCAAAGTTCCTCAACAGATTCCATCCGGTGAGTGGAAAAAAGAATGGTAGTTCCTTTTTGATTAAGTTCCAGAATCTCGTCTTTAATCAGGTCTGCGTTTACCGGATCAAAGCCGCTAAAGGGTTCGTCAAGAATAAGCAATTCCGGATTGTGGATCACGGTGGCGACAAACTGGGCCTTTTGTTGCATACCTTTTGAAAGTTCTTCGACCTTTTTGTTCCACCAGGTTTCCATTTCCAGCTTTTCGAACCAGAATTTAATACGCCGGCGAGCCTCTTCCCGGCTTAGGCCTTTTAGGCGGGCAAGATAGATGATTTGCTCACCGATCTCCATCTTTTTATAGAGACCGCGTTCTTCAGGTAAATAGCCGATCTTTTCTATATGTGCTTGATTAAGCTTTTCGCCATTAAATAAAATTTGGCCTGCATCTGGCGCAGTGATCTGATTAATGATGCGGATAAGAGAAGTTTTACCCGCCCCGTTGGGACCAAGCAGTCCAAATATCTGTCCTTTTTCTACTTCTAAACTTACATCATTTAACGCCTGATGACCGGCGTATTGCTTAACAATATTGCGAATACTGAGCATTTGGTCAGGTTGCTTTGATTAGAGTTTGGATAAAAATATTTATTTATTGTTACAAATGCTGGATTTATTTTAGATGTACAACGCTGATCCGCCTAAATCACTTTTACCAATAAAATAAAGGCCACTATAGCTGCGCGGTGTTTCATAAATAGGTTTGTAGAGCGAAGGTAAACCTATTCATGGTAATTTTATATCTTTAAAAGATGAATCTGCAATTAGAAACTGAATATAGTAAAGCTGAGATCTTGAATGAAGTAGATCAGCTTAAAAATCAGATAGATGCTAAACGACCCTTGCCAAACGATATTGAAGGACGGGTGATGCAGAAACTTCGACTTGAGTGGAACTATAATTCTAACGCTATTGAGGGGAATAAATTAAATTACGGGGAGACAGTTGCCCTGCTGATGCATGGTATTACAGCGAAAGGAAAACCTTTAAAAGACCACCTGGATATTCAGGGTCATAATGACGCGATTAGCTTTTTGCTCGGTATTGTAAAGGAAGACCGCCCTTTTACCGAAAGTGATATTCGTGCGCTTCATAAATTGATCCTTGTTGAGCCTTACTCTGTTGCCGCGCAAACTGCAGACGGGCAGTCCACTTCTAAAATGATTAAATTAGGAGAATATAAAAGTTCTCCCAATCATGTGCAGACCATCACAGGAGAGATTCATTATTATACCTCACCTCAGAAGGTTCCTGTTAAAATGGGCGAACTAATGGAATGGTACGCAGAAGTGTCGTCAGCTCCCGAAATCCATCCGATAGTTACTGCCGCTTTATTTCACCACAAGTTTGTAGCCATCCATCCGTTTGACGATGGTAATGGCAGACTGTTTCGCATTTTAATGAACCTTATTTTGATGAAGAATGGCTACCCTCCGGTCGTTATTAAAACAGACGACCGGCAGAATTACTATTCTTTGTTAAGCCAGGCAGATATAGGTGAAACGTGGCCTTTTGTAGAATATATAACTGATCGTCTGAAAAGCTCTTTAAATCTTTATATTAAGGCTATTAATGGACAGGATATTGATGAAGATGAGGATATCGATAAAGAAATTGCGTTATTTAAAATGCAAGTAGAAGGTTCTATTGTTCATAAGAAAGCTAAAACTGAAGATGTAATTATTGACTTATTTGAGAATCAAATTAAGCCCTTGACAGAAAAAATTTTTTCAAAGGCTAAGCAGTTTGATGATCTTTTTTTGAGAACAGAACATCTAATTCAAATTCATGTAAATTCTCATAGAAAGGAAAATTTTACTTCCTTTAATACTTCCCTGAGTTATTTTATTCGTAGCTATTACAGAACTTTGACTTCATTTCAGATAGTTTTCGATTTTAAAGGGTTTAAAAATCTTTCTAATCAATTTAATATAATAGCTGGTCTCACAATTGCCTTTAATTTATATAATTATACAATTTATGGTACGGAAGGAAAGCTTTTGAATTCTAAATATTACCATGAAAAATTAACACAGGAAGAAGAAAGGTTATTGATAAGGACTATTGTTGACGATATAAAAAATCAAGTCATAGAAAAACAACAAAAAAGCCCAAAGTCCTAAAAACTTCGAGCTTTAATATATTTTTCAAAGGCCTTTCAGCTTTTGCCTTTCACCTTTAAGCTTTCGCCTTTCACCTTAAAACCTTTCAGCTTAAACAAGCTTATTCAAAATACTCCTTCATCCGTTCAAAGAAGCTTTTTTCGTTCTTGCCCGGATTGGGTTTGAAGTTAGGAGAGTTCTGGAGTTTTTCCAGCAGATCACGTTCTTCACGGCTTAGTGCTTTTGGCGTCCATATATTGATGTGCACTAATTGGTCGCCGCGGTGGTATGAATTTACTTCGGGCACGCCCTTGCCTTTCAGGCGAAGGATTTTGCCGCCCTGCGTTCCGGGATCAATTTTGATTTTGGCTTTACCGTCGATAGTGGGCACTTCAACACTGGCGCCTAATGCTGCGTCAATAAAGCTGATATGCAGGTCGTAGATCACATTGTTGCCATCGCGTTTCAGTGTTTCGTGCGGAATTTCCTCTATCAGGATGATCAGGTCGCCTGGAATGCCGCCACGTGGAGCAGCGTTACCTTTGCCGCCCATGCTTAGTTGCATACCTTCGCTTACACCTGCCGGGATATTGATAGAAATGGTTTCCTCACCACGAACAACACCATCGCCATGACAAACATTACATTTCGAGGTGATCACAGTACCCTCGCCATTACAGGTAGGGCAGGTGCTGGTAGTTTGCATCTGGCCCAGGATGGTGTTGGTTACCCTGCGCACAGCCCCCGAGCCGCCGCAGGTAGAGCAGGTTTGAAATGCCGATTTATCTTTAGCACCGGTACCGTCACAGGTTTTACAAAGTACCTGTTTGTTTACCTTGATCTTCTTTTCAGTTCCGTTGGCAATTTCTTCGAGCGTAAGACGAACTTTAATGCGCAGGTTGCTTCCCCGGCTTACCCTGCGACCACCACTGCCAGATTGGCGGCCACCACCAAAAAAGCTTTCAAACGGACTACCGCCGCCAAAAATATCACCAAACTGGCTAAATATGTCTTCCATATTCATGCCGCCACCACCATAACCGCCATTGGCAGAATGGGCATTGGCTGCGTGGCCAAACTGATCGTAGCGCTGGCGTTTTTCGGGGTTACTCAAAACCTCGTAAGCTTCGGCCGCTTCTTTAAATTTATCCTCGGCCTCCTTATCACCAGGGTTTTTATCCGGGTGATATTTAATAGCCATTTTGCGATAGGCTTTTTTAATATCATCAGCACCGGCACCCTTGGCAACGCCTAATACATCGTAATAATCTCTTTTTGCCATAATATCTTGGGCATTAAGTACGGGTTAAAGCACTATTTTGTTATGGCAACTATTAGCTTATGACATCCTGCCGACACTAATAATTACTTGTTTTAACGTGCTTATCTTCCTGTTACCTAATAACTTTTTAAACTAATTATTGCTGCGGGCATTAACAGGTGTATTTAACACTACCCTTAAAACCCACTTGTTAAAAATTATGCGCCTACAACTACTTTTGCAAACCGCACAACTTTATCATTAAGATAGTAACCTTTTTCAAGTTCATCAACAACCTTGCCCTTCAGGTCGTCAGACGGAGCCGGAATATTGGTAATGGCTTCGTGAAGATCGGCGTCAAAAGTAGTTCCTTTTGATTCCATCTCTTTAAGACCTTTTTGGCTGAGAATATTCTTCAGTTTATGCTGTACCAGAGCAACACCTTCTTTAATAGCATTAATATCGCTGGTGGTACCCATAGCTTTAAGGGCTCTATCAAAGTCATCAAGTACAGGCAGGAGCGCTACAATCACCTCTTTACCTGCAGTCTGGTTCTGTTCAATACGTTCTTTAGTGGTACGACGTTTAAAGTTGTCGAACTCGGCATACAAACGCAGGTATTTATCATTAGCCTGGGCCAGTTCTTCTTTTAATTTGTCAGCTTCTGCAACCGGTGCAGCTTGTTCGTCAGTAACTGTATTTTGTTGTTCGTTTAGCCCCTCTGCAGTTGGCTGGTTATTATTTTCTGTTCCCACTTCGTTCAAATTTTCAGTTTTATGTTTCTTTTTCCTATTGAGCATTTGTGACTAAAGATTGGTCTGTACTGCAAATCAACTATCCTGCCATGCTGCTTAAGCCGACAGCCTGTCAGTGTTTTTTAAAGTTTACTGTATGTTTTGACGTGATTTTATGGCAGGTGGCAGTTAACTAGTCCATGGGCAATGGTCCATAGTCGATGGCAATGATTGGAAATTCTATGGACCATTGACTATCGACCATGGTCTATCAAGCTATCTGCACATCCTCCAACACTTTGCCATTTTCGCATTTGATAATACGTGATGGGAAGGCGCGGATGATATGATAGTCGTGAGTAGCTATAACCACGGCCGTGCCTGAGGTACTGATCTGTTTTAACAGCATTACAATCTCCTCAGAGGTATCAGGGTCAAGGTTACCGGTAGGTTCGTCGGCCAGAATGATTTCCGGATCGTTAATGAGGGCACGGGCAATAACCACACGCTGTTGTTCGCCTCCGGAAAGTTCATGAGGCATTTTCTTTACTTTGGAACGTAAGCCCACTTTTTCCAGTACATCCAGTGTGCGTTCGGCGATAAGCTTTTTGTCCTTCCAGCCGGTGGCCTTCATTACAAATTGGAGGTTTTGTTCAACTGTACGGTCGGTAAGTAATTGGAAATCCTGGAAAACGATGCCCAGTTTGCGTCGCAAGTAGGGGATGTCTTTACTTTTGATCTTTTTCAGATCGAAACCGCAGGCAATACCTTCGCCATTGGGGATCTGCAGATCGCCGTAGATTACTTTAAGCAAGCTGCTCTTGCCAGAACCTGTTTGACCGATGAGCCAAACAAAATCGCCTTTGTCAATATGCAGGTTTACGTTAGAGAGTACCAGGTGTTTCTGCTGAAAAATATCAACATCTTCTAATTTTATTACCGTATTTCCAATCATCTTACTTAAAGTTCGAGTTTTAAAATTTTGCCAAAAGGCAGCTCCTCAACCAGGCGCATGATGTAGGCGGCCTTATCGCCCAAACCAATCTTCTCCAGCGACTTCTCCGGCCTGTCGACCCTGAAATAGGCCAGCAGCGTGAACTTTTCGTCCCTCAGCTGTACGTAGTCGGGTATTTTGGCGACGCCTTTCACTTTTATAATGTACATCGTTTTCCTGTTGATGTTCTGTTTAGTTCATTGTTTTTAGTTCATGGATCATAGTTCTACTTTTAAAATCAACTATGAACCTCTTTTATCACCCATGAACTATGATCCATGAACTATTAATCCATGAACCGCACTTCAATCGTGAACCACTCAAAGGTATCGTAATTTTAAAGATTTGACAAGAACTCCATCGTATCTACGCCATCTGCGTAATCCCACAATTTGGGCGACTGGCTTTCGCCGAAATCTACCAGCTGATTATTCACCTTTAGCGGAAGCGCCGACACTACGCATTGAATGTTCTCCTGCTGCGCGGCAAGCTTTTGTTCGACGGAGTTACTATCGCAATAAGTTTCAAAATAAAGCACAGCAAGCGGTGAAGCCAGTTTTTCATCCTCCTTAAGCAGCAAAAAGCCATTGTCCAGGTGTTTTTCCTTGTTCACCAGGTAAATGGCCTTGTTGTAATCGTAATTATTGTGATACTTATAATGGTGAATAATAGGGTGATGACTTTCTATCGATTCAAAAAACTTGGTAAAATCATAACCATTAGGCACAAGTAACTTTGACACATTACGACAGCCTAGCCCGAAATAATCAAAAATATCATGGCCCAGTCGGTAGAGTTGTTCCGCAGTTTCGTTACCAGATAATACTGCCACACTGTTGCGGTTTTTGCGGATGATGTGCGGTACCTTGCCAAAATAATATTCAAAATACCGTGAGGTATTATTGCTTCCTGTAGCAATTACGGCGTCAAAGTTTTCCAGTCGCTCAACAATGGTGAATCTCTCTGCTAAAGTTGGTTCAATCTCTGTCAGCAGCTTTAAAATGTACCTGGTAAGTCTCGTGTCCTGCGATGATAGTTTGATGAGTGCGTGATGCCCTGAAGCCAGTACACTCAAAATATCGTGAAACCCAACCAGGGGTATATTGCCGGCAAGGATCAAGCCTATCTTTCTCGGTTCCTCATTTTCATTAACACGATAGCGACTTAGCCATTTTTCCAGGTCGGCCTTGTTAAGCATTTTACCTATTGCCGCCAGTGCTTCACCTACACTTTTTGGGGTAAACCAGGCGTTATAATTATGTTCGGCGGCAATAATCGCTGACAATTGTTCATCAGGATGGGAGAGCTTTTGTCCGAGCGAAGTAAAAATTTCTATTAAGTCTATAGTTTTTATATTTAACATGTTTATTAATGCAGGTATTATACCCTGCGATAGTGTTTTTTTATTTATATTTGCGGCACTTGCTTTGCGAGTGCAAAGTTAATTGAGAATATAAAGATTTTTTAAAAATATGGCGATTAAAATCACCGACGAATGTATAAATTGTGGAGCTTGTGAGCCGGAATGCCCTAATAATGCAATTTATGATGCGGGCGCTGCATGGCGTTTTTCTGACGGTACCGGCTTAAGAGGCGTTATTGATTTTGGTGACGGTAATACAATCAGCGCAGAAGAGTCGCAGGCTGCTCTTTCTGATGATATATATTACATTGTTCCAGATAAATGTACGGAGTGTGTAGGTTTTCATGACGAACCACAATGTGCGGCCGTTTGCCCGGTTGACTGTTGTGTGGATGATGAAGACGTGCGTGAGACCAAAGAAGAGCTCCTGGCCAAAAAAGAATGGTTACACATGGGCGAGTAATTGCTTAAGCTCTAAAAATGATATTACAAGGCCGACGTTAAGTTGGCCTTTTTTATTTTTTCGGGGGCTTGTATTAAGTTTATATCGGCTGATCCGAAATGGGCTTTAAAATTGGCCCTGGCTTACTATTGTAGATTATTGTCCTAACTTTGAGTTTAACATGCAATACGGAATCTGTACACTCACTATTGTTCCACTGCGGGCAGAAGCAAGCGAAAGAAGCGAAATGGTTTCGCAAATCTTATTTGGCGAAACGTATGAGATCATGGAAACAACCGATAAATGGGTTAGAGTAATCACTTCTGCTGATGGTTATGAGGGCTGGATAAGCAGGGTACAGGTCAATCCGATTGATGCTGCGCTATACGATGCGGTGTTGAAACAACAAAGCGCGCTTACCTGCCATGCCGTCACAGCCGTGCGGAAAACCGATGGCTCGGTACTTTACCTTGCAGCCGGTAGCTCTATGCCTTTTGTAGAACAGCATAGCTTCAGGATAGGGCAGGAGGTTTACGAGCTGATAGGTAATACCGATAAACCGCATGATTTGGAAACTACAGCACGCTCATTCTTAAATGCGCCTTATTTATGGGGAGGCCGTACACATTTTGGTATAGACTGCTCTGGTTTTGTGCAGGCTGTTTTTAAGTTACACGGCCTGCAACTCAAAAGGGATGCGAGCCTGCAGGTGGAGCAAGGCGAACTGGTTGACTTTTTGCAAAGCGCCGTTTTGGGCGATCTTGCTTTTTTTGACAACGCCGAAGGCCGGATTGTACATGTCGGTATGATGCTTAATAATGAGCAGATTATCCATGCGTCAGGCAGGGTAAAAATAGATCGGATAGATAATCAGGGAATTTATTCGGATGAGTTGAAGCGGTATACACATCAGCTGAGGATTATTAAAAGGCACCTCATCTAAACGCTCTCCGGAAAAACCTCTCCCTGACCCTCTCCAGAGGAGAGGGAAACTAATTGGAAATAAAAATCAAGCAGCTTTGTTAGTCAAAAACCGTCTCCAGAGGAAATCCTCCTTAACATTCTTTTGGAGAGGAAACTAGGCAACCTGTTAATTAAAAGCCCTCTCCTTTGGAGAGGGTTAGGGAGAGGTTAAAACTCAATATTCCAAATAATCACTTTCTTATCATCACTCACCGAAATCAGGTTGTCGCCGTTCCAGGCAAGTTTGTTAATGGACAGGAAGTGACTGTCATAGCCTTTTTCGCGGCTGATGACTTTATAAAGTTTAAGATCGTCTGCTCCCCAAATTTTGATGCTTTTATCCATACTTGCCGTGGCGAAATAGGGCTTGGTGGGATGAAAGAGAATATGGTTAATGGCAAACATATGCGCCGCTATATTCTTTGACAGCGAGTACTCAGCAGTGTCCCATATTTTAAGCTGGGCGTCGCGTCCTCCGGTAATCAATAGTTTATGATCAGGCGAATATTGTGCTGCAAATACAGACATGGTATGCTCGTTTAGCACGGTCACAAAGGAGTAATCGAACAAATCATAAACCCTGACTTTGTTGTCGCGACAGCCAAAAGCCACCTGTTTTTCATCAGTTGAAATGGCGATGCAACGTATGGTATCTGATGAAACGTTGATGGTGTGCACCAGGCCCAGATCATCAAGATTCCATACCGAAACAGTGCCATCTTCAGATGCCACCAGTAATTCCTTTTTTCCCGCTACTGATTTAATATCGAAGATGGGCTTATGGTGATGTTTAAGCGTTTTAACGATCTGCTGCTTCAAAAAATCAAAAACAAGCACGTCGCCATTACGGATGCCGGTAAACATGAGCGGATAACCAGCAGGGCAGTGGATAGCATATACTGAAGCAGCCACCGGAAACATTACCTTGATAAAGGAGTTATTCTTCAGACTCCATTCTACTACGCCCTTGTCGTTTCCGCCCGTAAATAGGATCTCCGGCTTCTGCGACAATTCTGCGCTGAAGATTGGATTTGCGTGTCCGGTAAGTTCGGCGATTTTCTCTGCTGTCATAGGCTCCACCCCCAAACCCCTCCCCGGAGGGGGAGGAACTTAAATGAATATTTAAATATTATCTATATAATTTATTATATAAAAAGTCCTTCCGCCGGTTGGCGGAGAGGATTTAGGAGGGGCTTACTTATGCCTTCCTTCCAGATTCTTAGCAATCGTTTCCAGGCTAACGCCTTTTTCTTTAAGCAGTACCAGTAAGTGGAATACCAAGTCAGACGCTTCATTAATCAGGTCTGTTTCTGTCTCATTGAGCGCTGCAATAACCGTTTCTACACCTTCTTCACCAACTTTCTGGGCTATTTTATTGAGGCCTTTGTTGCGAAGCTTATTCACATAAGAACCTTCCTGCGGGTTGTCGTAACGATCTTTGATGATGTTTTCCAGTTCCAGGATAAAGTTTTGATTATACTCGGTCTGGAAGCAGCTGCGAGAGCCGGTATGGCAGGTTGGGCCGTCAGGAGATACTTTGATCAATAGCGTATCGTTATCGCAGTCAATGTGCATTGATTTTACGTGCAGAAAATTGTTGCTGGTTTCGCCCTTGGTCCACAAACGGTTCTTAGAGCGGGAGTAAAAAGTAACTATATTTTCCCGAACGGTTTTATCATAAGCTTCCTGGTTCATGTAACCAAGCATCAACACCTCGAGCGTTTGCTCATCCTGAATCACAACAGGAACCAAACCGTCAGGCGACTTTTGAAAATCTATTTTCATTTTATTTTATCAGAAGTTTTAGTTCTTACCGAACATTAATATCATGTTCTTTAAGAACGGCTTTCAAATCAGGTATCAGTATTTCCCCGTAATGAAATACTGAAGCGGCCAGCGCAGCGTCAACATTGGTTTGTTCAAATACATCTACAAAATGCTGTACCGAGCCTGCGCCTCCCGAAGCTATAACGGGAATGTGAACGGTATCATTCACCACTTTTAGTAAAGTATTATCAAAACCGGCTTTGGTACCGTCGTGATCCATGGAGGTGAGCAGAATTTCACCTGCTCCACGGCTTTCGGCTTCGCGTATCCAGTCTAACGTTTCTTTTTCGGTCGGTATGCGGCCGCCGTTTAGGTGAACAATATTGCTATTGTCAATACGGCGCGTATCTATGGCAACAACCACAAACTGTACCCCGAAGGCCTTTGCCAAATCATTAATCAGCTGAGGGTTTCTCACCGCCGCAGAATTAATGGAGATTTTATCCGCACCGGCATTTAACAACGCATCGGCATCGGCAATTTCGTTGATACCGCCGCCAATAGTAAACGGGATATTAATCTGCCTTGCTACCGACTTCACCAACTCAACCATCGTTTTACGACGCTCGTGGGTGGCTGTAATGTCCAGGAACACCAGTTCGTCAGCCCCCTGGCGCGAATAGTTCCAGGCTAGTTCAACCGGATCACCGGCATCGCGCAGGTTCACAAAGTTTACACCCTTAACGGTGCGTCCGTCCTTAACGTCCAGACAGGGGATTATGCGTTTGGCTAACCCCCCCCGCCCCCTGAAGGGGGAGCCTGAACTTGTATGTTGTTGTATTATTTGCAAAACAGTTTCTAATTGATTAAAAACTTGATAGTTTGTAAATCGAAGGACTTTTAGTCCTTGGTTTTCTAAATATTGTTGTCGTTCAATGTCAGCAGCAGCAACTTCTAATTCGTTGTGTATACTTCCATCAATTTCAATAACTAATTTATGTTTATGACAGTAAAAGTCTGCAATATAACTCGCGAGCGGATGCTGCCTTCTAAATCTTTCCTTAAAATGATCACTTTTCAGATGGGTCCACAGTAGGCTTTCAGCAGGCGTCATCTCGTATCTTAATCTTTTTGCATTCTCAAAAATTTCAGGAGCAGCCCCTAAAAACAATCGATTTTTCATCCAGAAATTCTTTATGCCATTAAGCTCCCCCTTCAGGGGGCTGGGGGGTTATATCGATATCAGTGAATGCAAATTCCAGTTTTTAATCTCCTCGATGCTGATGCGGCCTTCGTAAATAGCTTTGCCTACCACGCATGATTCAACTTTGATTTTGCTGAGTTGTTCAATATCCTTCATGGAGCTTACACCGCCAGAGGCAATGAGTTTGATAAAAGGAGAGTGGTCCAGCAGTTTTTTATAAAGGTCTATACCTGCGCCGCCTAATTTACCGTCTTTGTTAATGTCGGTACATAGAAAGCGGAAAAAGCCCAGCGAAAGGCATCTGTCAACATAATCCATTAGTTTAATAGGGGAGCTTTCCATCCAGCCCGAGTATTTGATCACCTCGTCAAGAACGTCGATGGCTACAACTACCTGGTCAGAGCATTTATCCTGTCCGCAAACCTGTTTGCTCAAATCTTCCAGAAAGCTTGGATTGGTGATAGCCTGCGTGCCGACGATAACACGATGTACACCGGCGTTGATGAGCTCCTTAACCTTTTCAATACTGCGAATACCGCCTCCGTATTGAACTTTCATATCAGTTTTACGGATTACATCAAACAGGTATTGCTGGTTGCTAAAATCGTTTTTTGCGCCGTTAAGGTCGATGATATGAATAAAATTGGTGCCGTTTGACTGGTAACGCTCGATCATTTCTTCAAGGGTAACGTCGTATTGCGTTACCTGTTCGTAGTCGCCCTCGCGAAGGCGGACCACCTTCTTGTTCAAAATGTCAATCGCAGGAATAATATACATGTCTTTACAGTTTTGAAAAGTTTTTTAATAAAGTTTCGCCATACTCACCTGATTTTTCAGGATGGAACTGAACCCCATAAAAATTATTATGCCAAATTGATGCCGAAAATCTGGTACTATAATCTGTTGACGCTAAAGTATATAAATCATCGTACTCTATAAAATATGAATGTACGAAGTAAAAGTGCGAACCGTAGGGAATATTTGCAAAAAGCGGGTTTTCTTTTTCGGCAAAAACCTGGTTCCAACCGGTATGTGGTACTTTATAATCGGCGCTGTCTGTAAACCTAAGTGTTTTGATGGGGAAGAGGTCCAATAGGTTGGAATCGCCTTCTTCGGAATAGGAAGAGAGCAGTTGCATGCCAACACATATACCCAGCGTTGGCTTTTTAAGCGCCTTGATCTTTGGCACCAAGCCTGTGCTCTCCAACTTGTTCATAGCCGCACCTGCATGACCTACTCCTGGAATAATATATCGGTCAAACTGGTCAAAGTCTTCTTCCTTATGAACCATACCATAATTGATCCCCAACCTGTCTAACGCAGAAGTGAGCGAAAAAATATTGCCGGCTCCGTAGCGGATGATGCCTACCTCCCCGCCCCCCTGAAGGGGGAGTGAGGAACTTGTTTGGTTGTCTATTTCTTCCATAGTTGTCTTATGAGGCGTTCCTCCGCCAGCTGGCGGAGGTTAGGGGGCTGGCCTTATATCACTCCCTTAGTGCTTGGTAAAACCATATTCTCTGCATCGCGCTTTACGGCCATCTTGATGGCTTTGGCAAAGGCTTTAAATATCGCTTCGATTTTATGGTGTTCGTTGATGCCTTCCGCTTTGATGTTCAGGTTGCATTTTGCAGCATCAGAGAATGATTTAAAGAAATGATAGAACATCTCTGTCGGCATTTCACCAATCTTTTCCCGTCTGAAATCAGCTTCCCACATCAGCCAGTTGCGGCCGCCAAAGTCGATGGCTACCTGTGCCAGGCAATCGTCCATTGGTAAGCAAAAGCCGTAGCGTTCAATACCGCGTTTGTCGCCCAAGGCAGCGGCAAATACTTCGCCGAGCGCTATGCCAGTATCCTCAATGGTATGGTGTTCGTCTATATGCAAGTCTCCTTTGGCATCAATGGTAAGATCAATATTACCGTGGCGGGCAATCTGATCAAGCATGTGATCAAAAAAGTGTAATCCGGTATTTACTTTGGCATTGCCTTTACCATCAAGATTAACCTCAATATAAATATCTGTTTCCTTGGTTGTGCGGCGAACCTGAGCCACACGTTCACCTAATTTCAGGAACTCATAAATCTGCTGCCAATCTGTTGTTTCCAGCGCAGTTACTTCCCTGATCACACGGTTTTCTTCTTCCGTAAACTCGTGGGAGCCAAGATTGGGGTCGTTATTTAACCAAATGGCTTTAGCGCCGAGATTTTGAGCCAGCAGCACATCATTTTTACGATCGCCGATTACGTAAGAATTTTTCAGGTCATATTGATCCTCGTCAAAATAGGCCGTTAACATAGCAGTACCCGGTTTGCGGGTGGGGGCATTGTCCTGCGGAAAAGTACGGTCTATATGAACTGCAGAAAATACGACGCCTTCATTCTCAAAAGTCTTCATAACCAGGTTATGAACCGGGTAAAAGTTTTCCTCAGGGTGGCTTACTGTTCCAAGGCCGTCCTGATTGGTAACCATTACCAGTTCAAAATCAAGTTCGCGGGCAATGCGAGGCAGGTACTGCAGTGCTTTAGGATAGAACTCAAGTTTATGAAATGAGTCGATCTGCTGGTCTGCCGGTTCTTTAATCAAGGTGCCATCGCGGTCTATGAAGAGTATCTTTTTGAGCTTGCTCATTTAAAATTCTGTAAAGTTTCTAACAGTTGAGTATTTTCTTCGGGCGTACCTACGGTGATCCGTAACGAGCCCTCGCAGAGGTCTACTTTTGACCGGTCGCGCACAATAATGCCGTGCTGCACCAGGTAATTGTAAATACCTTTTGGGTCAGTTGTCTTAACGAGGATAAAGTTAGCGTCAGACGGGTAAATATCCAGCACGAAGTCAAACTTTTTAAGCTCCAGCACCAGCCTGTCGCGCTCCTGTAAAGTTTCCTTGATCCAGTTGTTCACCAGATCTACATTTTGCAGGGCCTGAAGCGCCAGTTGTTGCGACGCCTCATTGACATTATAAGGCGGTTTAACCTTATTCATCACTTCGATAATCTCTTCGCTGGCAAAAGCCATCCCGATGCGCAAACCTGCAAGTCCCCATGCTTTTGAAAGCGTTTGCAGCACCACCAGGTTCGCATATTCTGTAAGCTCCTGGATAAAACTTTTCTGCCGACTAAAGTTAATATAAGCCTCGTCCACCACCACTAGACCGCCAAAATTGGCGAGCAGGGTTTCAATATCTTCCCTGTTAATGGAGTTGCCGGTAGGGTTATTGGGCGAACATATAAAGATCATCTTGGTATGTTCGTCGATAGCCTCGGCAATGCCGTCCAGGTTAAGCTGGTATTCTGGCGTAAGATGAACTTTTTTTGCTTTTACGTCATTGATATTGGCAGAAACCTCATACATGCCATACGTTGGCGGTACAAGGATCACATTATCAACGCCTGGATTACAAAAGCTGCGAAAAAGAATATCAATGGCCTCGTCGCTGCCATTGCCTAAAAAGATATTTCTCGGCGGAACGCCTTTGATCTCGCTGAGGCGTTTTTTTAAGGGATATTGTAAAGGATCGGGGTAACGGTTATATTGCTGATCCAGTGGCGAACCAAACGCGTTTTCATTAGCGTCGAGGTACACACTGGCCTCACCCTGAAACTCATCACGTGCGGAGGAGTAGGGGACGAGTTTTTTAATGTTAGGTCGTAATATATTGCTGATGTTAAACATTACTAATCAATTTTGTCATTGCGAGGTACGAAGCAACCTCTTCATTATCCATACCGTTGGCGCATGTAGAAGGGGTTGCTTCGTCGTTCCTCCTCGCAATGACACCGTTAGTTATTTGTACGAACACTCACCGCATTCTTATGCGCATGCAAGCCCTCCAGCTCCGCTAAAATCTCTACGGTAGGGCCAATGTTCTTGATACCTTCCGGACTAATGTGCTGGAAGGTGATCTTTTTAACAAATGAATCTACCGATACGCCGGAATAAGCCTTTGCATATGCGCTGGTAGGCAGCGTGTGGTTAGTGCCCGATGCATAATCACCTGCGCTTTCGGGCGTTAAGTTGCCCAAAAATACGGAGCCCGCATTAATGATGTTCGGTGTGATCCGCTGCCAGCTTTCGGTAGCCAGTATCAGGTGCTCAGGCGCATAGCGGTTGCTGAATTGCATCGCTTCGCTCAGGTCTTTTACCACTACGGCGTATGAGTTGTCAATGGCTTGCGCTGCAATTTCTGCGCGGGGCAATACAGGTAGTTGTTTCGCTACTTCGGCAAGTACCTTTTGTGCAATTTGGGCAGAAGTGGCTACCAATACAGCCTGACTGTCTATCCCGTGCTCAGCCTGGGCCAGCAAATCCGCAGCTACGTAGTTTGGTTTGGATGATTCATCTGCGATAACCAGCACTTCTGATGGTCCCGCAGGCATGTCAATGGCCGTAACCGTGGTAGATTGGATAATGGTTTTAGCCTTGGTTACAAACTGATTGCCCGGCCCGAAGATCTTATCCACTTTAGGGATACTTTCCGTACCATAGGCCATAGCCCCTATTGCCTGCGCGCCACCGACGAGGTATACTTTATCAACATCCAGCAGTTGTGCCACATACGCTATAAAGGCGTTGATCTTACCGTTTTTCTGTGGCGGCGAACACACCACAATCTCATGGCAACCTGCAATGCGCGCCGGGATACCGAGCATGAGAAAGGTACTCGGTAAAACCGCTGTACCACCCGGAATATATAAGCCAACACGTTCTATCGGTCTTACTTCGCGCCAGCAGCTTACGCCGGGCATGGTTTCAACCTTATCTTCGGCTTTGAGTTGGGTTTGATGAAATTTATAGATGTTGTGATAGGCAGTTTCCAGCGCTTTCTTCTGTTCGGGCATCAGTGCCGAAGCTATTTCGGTCAGTTCTTCTTTCCCGATATAAAGTTTTTGAAGCTGTACTTTGTCAAACCGGTGAGCATAATCAAACAAAGCCCGGTCGCCATGACTGCGTACCTGCTGAATGATTTCTTCAACCGTACTGCGAATCTCATTGGCCGCATCAACGTTGCGCTGAATCAGCTGTTGTATTTGGGCCTCACTTAAATCTGAAAAATTATAGGTTTTCATAACCTCTCCCTAACCCTCTCCAGAGGAGAGGGGAATTTTAACCTCACCTATAATCCCTCTCAAGGGAGAGAGATTTTTAAATGAGAGATTTAAATTTTGTCAATTCTTTAATTCTGAAAATTCTGATTAAAGAATAATCTTTTCAATAGGCATTACTACAATGCCTTGTGCACCTGCTTGTTTCAGCTGACTGATCTTGTCCCAGAAATCACGTTCAGGAATTACCGTGTGAACAGCCACCCATCCTTCATCAGCCAATGGCACTACCGTAGGGCTCTTAATACCCGGAAGCAGATTTTTGAGCTTTGGCAAATTATCGCGCTCAATATTCAGCACCACATATTTAGTTTCTTTAGCGCGAAGCACAGATTGTACCCGCTGAATCAGCTCCTGGATCAACTCTTCGTTCTCGCTTCCTTTACGACCGATCAGGATGGCTTCTGACGACATTACATCAGCAAACTGTTTTAAGCCGTTGCTTTTTAAGGTGCCGCCGGTTGAAACAAGATCGCAAATGGCGTCGCTCAAACCCAGGCCCGGAGAAATTTCAACAGAACCGGAAATGGTTCTGATCTCAGCCGAAATGCTGTTTTCCTTCAGGAATTTGCCCAATATAACAGGGTATGTTGTGGCAATTGATTTTCCATTCAGTTCGGAAATGCTTTGAATATTGCTGGTATTAGGTACGGCTACTTTAAGAGAGCACTTTCCAAAACCCAAACGTTGCAGATAGCTTACTTCTACTTCGGTTTCCTCAATCACATTTTCGCCTACTATGCCCAAATCGGCAATGCCATCCTGTACATATTCAGGAATATCATCGTCACGCAGAAAAAGAATTTCGAGCGGGAAGTTGGAAACGGGAGATATTAACGAGCTTTTGTAATTTTCAAAGTTGAGGCCACAGTTTTTAAGCAGCTCTACAGATTTTTCATTGAGTCGACCCGATTTTTGGATCGCTATTTTTAATGTCTTCACTATTGATTGGTATTTAAACTATAAAATAATTCCGGGTTCATATTTCACGTAGAAACATACATCATTTTTATCGCCACAGGGGGCGATGGTGGAAATGCAGATGATGTAAATTTAAACCCTTCATTTTATAGCAAATAATGTTGATGAGTGCCGCAAATATAGGCAGTTATTCATAAAAACAAAATCATAAAATGCAGATAATGTTCTGCATCCGCGTTGTTTTATCGTTCACTAGCGTTAAGGCGCATCATATTTATAAACGGCTCCTTCCGGAAACTCGTATAATTTTACCAGTTTACGCTGTTTCCTGATGTCTTTTATGCTGATAAGTTCGGGATTATCAAGGTCCTTAAACCAGATCAGGTAAAAATGCTTCAGGTTATAGAAATTGGCAATATCCTGCTCAAAAAAGCGATGCGGAAGCAACTTTACCGTTTGGCCGGTAAAAAAATAAACGGCCTCGTAGGCATCAGAATAAACAGGATAGTTACTGTGAAACAATTGAGGATTTTTACGCAGAAAAGGAGTGAATTTAGCGGTGTTCCAGCTATCATCAGTGTAACCAGGCACTCCATAGTCAGACTGGTCGTCATAACGCTGGTAGTCGATTTTATACAGGCGATAGTCAATAAACAGCAGCAGGAGTGTGAGCACTGCTCCTTTAGCCACATTAACATTAACTCTTTGCCATTTTAAATACTTGCAGGCCCATGCAGTACAGGCCCACAAAAATGGAATGTACATGGGCGCAAGCAGTCTGTCGTTGATCCGCTCATAGCGTGAAAATGTAGACGAAAGGATGATGAACGCGCCGTAAATAAAAGCAAAAGCAACGGTGATTATTTCATAGCCGTTGAATCTTCTTTTCAGTATCCTGATCACAAGCATCGCCGCAAAAGCAACCAGTACAATTGCACCTACTGTTATGGAGATACCCGTTGAAATCCCTGACACACTAAGCCATCCGCAAATGGTATTGCCGAAATAGCCCAGATTCTGAATAAAAGGAGTAACTGATGGTTCTCTCGGGCCGGTGCTTGTACCACTGGCAAGGGCATTGCGGATCAGGTTTGCGGTAAGCAGTGCAATGGCAATTGGTCCGTAAGTAAACAGATAAATAAGCTTGCGGCGAAGCGGTAATGACAAATCAACCAAAAGCAAAAAGCCCCCGGTAGCAATTAAGGTAACGCCGGCATAGCGCGTAACGCTGCCTACTGCAGCAACTACGGCAACCAGAATGATGTTTGCAATGCTTCTTTTGAGTTGGAACCGCCGGTAAGCAATAAAAAAAACGAGCGTGAGAAAGATGAAAAGCGTTTCGGACCAAAGGTAAGTAAAAACCTGCAGCAGGGCAGGGCTAAGTAGAACAAGCAGTACAATGAGCCATTTATATAACCACGATGAGTTTTTAAATCTAAGACTAATGTATCCGCTTAACCAGATCAGGCCGGCAAACAACAGGCCGTCCAGCACCGGGCCGGCCTTGATGGGATCTATGCCCGTAATCTTCAGTATAAAGCTTAGGAAGGCGGGATAAAACAACGGGAAATCAACCAGCGGCGAACCGTTAAAGAAATTGAACCGGCCATGCGCGGCTATATTGCGCGCTGTGCTCGTATACATAATTGAATCTGGCGAGACGCCGATTCCACTGTAACGCGTAAAAAGATATACCACATAAAATGCCGCTATGGCAGCGATTACGTGGTCATATTTTTTTAATAGTGCGGTTAATTTCATCAATAATTTTTAAGGTAAAAAAGGCTGTTTTATACCTTTATATATATAGTGTTAAATTTTGGTGAAGTTTTGACACTTTGTGGTGACCTTAACGCCTGTTACCGGATGAGGTGAAGTATGTCGCTTAATGGCTGGTCGCTGTCAATAAGAATGCCCGTTACACCGGCTGCTGTACCAGCTTCAACATCTCTTTCACGGTCGCCGATAAAGTAAGACTGAGAAGGGTCAATGTTATATTTTTCAATAGCCCTTAAAAGTAAGCCCGGTTTAGGCTTGCGGCAGTCACAATCGCCGGTAAAATTAGGGTGGTGGGGGCAGTAGTAAATGTCGGTAAATTCAACCCCGTGCTGGCCATACAGTTGCTTTAAATGCTCGTGCATTTCTGTGAGCTGCTGCTCGGTATACCATCCTTTGGCCAGGCCGCCCTGGTTGGTGGCTACAATAAGCAGGTAGCCTCTGTCTTGTAATTGTTTCAGGGTATCAAAATTGTGCTCCAGCACATGAAAATCTTCAAACCGGCATACGTAATCGCCCATTTCCTGGTTAAGTACGCCATCGCGATCTAAAAAAACTGCTTTATTCTT